>Ga0209935_1002383_pt1 | contig 23230 bp, 24 predicted proteins | sample ThiBio_1000_plan_2_FD_183958 | JGI IMG/M metagenome (GOLD analysis project Ga0209935, IMG submission 183958) | Wastewater bioreactor microbial communities from Cape Town, South Africa - Thiocy_cont_1000_plan (SPAdes) | ecosystem: Engineered > Bioreactor > Thiocyanate-remediating >...
CCAGTGTACTTGCCATTCTCGAGTGCTTGTAGTGCTCGAATGCAACTTGTTTTTCTGTATCCCAATGAACCTCATTCAATATACTCATCATCATCACCATCACCATCAAGAGAGAGAGAGAGAGAGAGAGAGAGAGACTCTACAGTGGCATTCATACGTACCCAACATTCCCATGACCAAGAATCACGACCTTGATCTGATTGACCGTACGTGCCTCCTGCCACATGGTCACGAGCACGTTAAGGATGGCTTGCGTGTCCTCTGGGTGTGCATCTCGCAGTGTCGCATCATGGAATGGATTGGCAGCAATGTTGAGACACACGAGCGAGTCTTTGAGGAACGATAGTGGCAGCGGAAGGGCCGACAGCGAGTTGTGCGACACGTCGAGTGAACGCAGGTGTGTCATGTGTCCAATCTCGTTCGGCAGCTGCGACAGGCGGTTGTACGAGAGATCAAGCACCTCGAGCGCCGTCAAGTATTGCACAATCACGTCGGGCATCTCGACCAGCTGGTTGTGCGTGAGTGAGAGCGACGTGAGTGTCTGGCCGAGTCGCAGCAATGCCGCGTGATTGGGATTGCTGCCGAGAATCGCGAGACTTCGTGTACTTGCTGGCTGCGAACTGGTCGAGCCGGTGCTGAGTCGCGAATCGGTGGCTGGCAGCACGAGTAGCGGCACAACATTGCCGCCGGCGGCGGGCGACACCGACAAGGTCTGCACCGAGGTCGACAGGTGCCACGAATCGCCACTTGCACCACCACTACTACTACTTCCACTGCCATCGCTGCTTCCAACCGATTCACCTTGCGCGCCACTGACTGTATGTGTTGTAGACTCCACAACGGCCGATGGTGACGGTGCCGTGGATATCGACACTGGAACGACATCAGGCGATGGTGAAATGCCAATGTTTGGTGGATTGCTCGACCCGATCGATTGCGCGGATGCCGATAATGTCAATGCCGAGCCAGTAGTGTCAGCCGCTCGAGCCGTGCCACCGCCGCCGCCGCCGCCGCCAGAGCCAGGGTGGTCGAACGCAAAGCTGGGATTGCCAGCAATCTCGAGTGATATCAGTCCGTTCGGATACCATGGCATGGCGTGTAGTGCACAGTTTCTGATTGACAGACTGTTGAGTGTCGTCAAGAGCCGCAGTGGTTCTGGCAGCTGGCCCTCTTGAAAGTGGATGTTGCCGAACGAGAGGCTTTGCAGACTCACAAAGCGTTTGCACACCAACGCCGCGAGGCCACGAGCTCGCTTGCTGTCCATCACGATCGGGTGTGAGGCGTCAGGTGCCACGATGGGCAACGCTGCCAGTTGCATCCAGTGTGATTCACCCATCTCCATCATCATCAGTGACGAATCCGTTCGTGAGTACTTGGAAGGAGATCGAGTGACTGAGTTGAGTGACGATGCCGACCACGAAACCGACCCATCTGCCGGAGAAGATGAATACGATGACGAAGCACTGCTACTCAGTGTCGAAAACGGACTGCCGATGCTGCTACTACTGCTGCTGGTTGTTGAAGAACACTCAGAAAGAGTACTCAATCCGATCGAATGTGCGGTGCTCGTATCAGAGAGGTTACTGGTGGAGTCTGCGTGATCCGATGCCGTGAGGAGTAGACCTGGCGATTGAATTGGCTGCCGATGCTGCGGATGAAATTTGAGACTCAGCGATCGTGTGAGAGTCGGTGCCGATGATGTGTCACGAGCGCCGACGGAAGACAGGCTATTCTGCCGTTGAAGAAGCTGCTGTGGTTGTAGTTGCTGTTGTTGTTGTTGTTCGTGCATCGTTTGTACAATCGAGTGCTTGAGCAACTTGTTGTTACGCAACGTCATTGACAATTCGACGTAGAGCTCACACCAATTCTGTAGAATGCACTCATACGACCGCGTTAGTACTTGCAGACATGCCGCTTGTTCATCGTTACCGTTCGCAAGTACCATGGTTTGCAGCAGCTCGAGCTCGGGCTCCGGTTGAAAGAGAGTAATTTGCTCGAGATTCGGGTTGCTACTTGCGGCACTGAGCAACTGCAACATCACGGTCTGGTCGGCAAGAATGTCGCTCGCAAGCGAATATGTACCACCACCACCGCCAGTGTTGGAGCTAGGATTGGGACTGCTGCTGTCGCGCGCGGCTGCGTCGGCGAACACTGGCCGTGACAAGCCCATGAGCCGTCGCTTGACGTCTTGCGCGATCGGTACCAGCTTGGCAGCTGCTGAGATACCCGACGCTGGCAAGCCGCCGCGATCTTGCGCTGTGGGTGCATTGTTGGAGTTGTTCGTCCAGCCGCTGTCGGGTCGTGCAAGCGCCACGGCCGAGAGATTCTTGTTGCGACGCATGACATCGATCACGCGCTCGACACCGTACAGCTGTATGGCATTGAAGCTGCATACGCCACGTCATTTCGTGACGCAGTGCGCGCACGTCGCCACACATGATGAGTGTGATTCGATATCGAGAGCCTCGCGCAGGCGCGCACCACGTGACGTGACGAACCTGAGATAGATGGTATGCAACGAGCGATTGTCGAGCAGCGCATCGCAGAAGAGTCCGATCGGTGAAAGGGCATCGAGCTGCGTGTCAGCGGTCGGTCCCGTGAGCCCAGTGTTTGAGAGATTGAGGCCACGCAGAGTGGTATTGGCACGTAAGGCATGGCAGAATGCATGAACGGCCTTCAAGTCTGAGAGCAACTTGCTGTTATGCTGCAGCTCGAGCTTCGTGATACTCACTACGTACAAACCATACACCAGAGTATCAGTCATGTTATCGTACATCTCTCTCTCGCTCTCTCTGTCTGTTGCAACGATCTATCTGAACCACACAATACCATTGGTAGCAAGAGCATTGGCAAGCAACACGGCTCCTTCGGTCGAGATACGATTCGAGCCGAGATTGAGATGCGTGATCGTGCACACGAGTTGCTTGTCGTTGACGCGCGTGCCACGAATGCCTTGCGCAAACACCTTGGCCCACGCGTCCGAGATCTTGAACTCGTAGCGATGGTTGTTCCAGTCAAGCTCGCGTATACAGCCGTGCTGTGCCGCGAGGCGGCCGTCGCTGCCGCTCGCCGAAGCCTCGGTCACCATGCACGCCAACAGCCCGCGTAGCAGCTGCAACTCGGCGCCCTTGTCGTCGGCATTGAACGAGGCGCCACGGAGAATGATGCCCGATACGAGCGGGTTGTGCTTAGCCGCCTCCTTGATCAGCACCAGCGTGTCGCCGCTGATGATCGTACACGAGAGATCGACCGTACGCACGATCGTGCTGCGTCGCAGCCACTGGAACAACACGTGCGACAACTGGCGCGAGTCTGTAGCCAGGCGCACACCCACGCATCATCTCGCAGTCAACGACACGAGCATCGCAGCAGCATATGCGCTGCCTGCTCGCCTGCCAGCAACGTACCGAGGCCCTCATAGCCGCCGACCACGAGCCGGTCATGCTGCACGTTGCTCTCGAGGTGTCGCCGAAAGGCCTCGGTCGGCGGTACGGTCTTGGAAGAGATAAAGTGCGACATATCGTGGCACGTGCCTCTTGTCGACAAGAGAGAGAGAGAGAGAGGCGCAGTAGCCCGCGTGCACGATACTCGACACGCACACACGGCGAGGATAGAGCGAAGCAGGCGGGCTGGTGGGTCCTCTTCGAGCAGAGCAATGCGTGCGCGCGTGTGTGAGGGCGAGAGAGCAACAACTGCTCGCTCTTGCTGCCAACGCATCCTGTAACAATCCATCAATCAACCAACTCAAACTGCCTCGCTATCAGACTTGTTACGAAACTACCATCTGATCCTGGGTGATCGATCGCGAGAGGGTTGAGTCCTAGAGAGGTGCCTTTTTAATGTTTGGGTTGATTGATTTCAACAACCATACTACAATAAGCATCTCGCGTTGGCAGCCACAACAACCGATGGCTCTGCCTCAATCAGTCACTGGCTCGCAACTTGCGTAACGTGCCAGCAGCGCCATTGATCTCGACCTCATCACCAGTTTGGAAGATTCGTGTAGCACCAGCGAGATTGACGATGCATGGAATGCCGTACTCTCGTGCGCACACGGCTCCGTGCGACAGCAGACCGCCGAGCTCGGTCGCCAAGCCGGCCGCCAGCGGAAAGTACACGGTCCAGCCAATGTCAGTGTACGGCACGATGAGGATCTCGCCCTTGCGCATGTCGGATGCCTCGGCGATTGTGGTGGCGACACGCGCACGGCCACGTACCACACCGCGTGACACTGGCATGCCAGTCATCTCCACGATGCAATCCTCCTCCTCCTCCTCCCCGTCGTCGGCAAGGCGGCGCTTCCTCTTTTCGACCACCATCGAACTGCTGAGGCGTGACGAGATGGCGGCGGCACGTTGTTCGGACGATTGTGGCTGTGGCATGCCCTTGTTCATGGACGGGAACTGCAAGGCCGAGAGCGGAGCGTGAATCTCGCGGCGTCGCATGGCGTGTGCCACGAGTGCGCGAGCGCCAGGTCCCGGTCGCAAGAGTTGCCGTATCTCGTCGTGAGTCACAAAGTACAGGAGGTCTGCGTCGGGCAGCAGTGCCTCCTTGACCAGCAACTGGCCCAAGTGAGCGTAGGCGCGTTTGAACTCGTTGTTCATCTGCACCGCGAGCGACTTGCCGAACTCGCGTCGACCAACGGCTGCTCGAGCACGAGGCACAAGGTACTTGAGCGCCATACGCTTGCCGAACGTCAGCGGCGTCTCGAGCACTGGAATCGCATCGACACCCTTGGGCATTGGCTGTCGCAATGGCGCTCGAGCATCGCCGGCGCCACCACTACTGTTGTTGTTGTTGTTGTTGTTGTTGTTGTTGTTATTGTTGTTGACCACCTGGCGAACAATCTCTTGCAGCACCGGTACGAGTTTTGTCGGCATCGAGCGCCACGATGGTTCGCGCAATTCGGCCTCGCGAATGCACCGATGGCCATGGCGCTCGAGCATCGCCGTAAAGAGTTGCCCAGCGACGCCGCTCTCGGCGCTTTGCAGCCACGCGAGAGCGTCGTCGGTCGAGATGCCGGCTCGTGCAAAGTGCTCGCCGCTCGCGTCCGTGCGTGCGATCGCGTGCGCGATGCCCTGTAGCAACGGCGCGACCTCGGCGCTCAGTACGCCCTCGCACTCGGCCAGCAACATTGAGAGGTCGCTAAAGTGCTTCTGGTTCCAGTCCTGGTTGCCGGCCAGGATCGACATCAAGATGCTGCTCCATGAGCCCGAGCGCGCGCTCTCGAGCACCGTGTCGCGCCACACGAGCCAGAGGTGCAGCGGCAGCAGTTGCGTCAGCATGTCGTACACGTGGCGCGCGTCGAGCTGCTGCTCGTGCGCCACCGCCACCAGGTCCAAGCCCGACTGCAGCACGCTCACTTGCGTCGCGACCTTGGCCGGTGCGCCGAACAACTTGATGAAGAACGACGTCGTGGTCGCGAGGCGCTCCGAGAACGGTCGCGGCGCAAGGTGATACTCGCGCAACTCATCCTCGTCCATCTCGTGCAGCACGCGTCCGGCGATCGCGAGGTCGAGTGCTCGCTTGTCGGCATGCGCCGCCTTGACGAACCCGCTGCTGAGGTGCGTCAGGTTCAGGAAGCTGTGGCGGCGCATGAAGGCCGCCGTGTGCGAGGTGTAGAACGGCGCCGTGACCTCGTCGTCGAGCGTGCGCATCGCGTACTCGATCGACGTGCCGAACACCGAGACCGTCAGCGGCGTCAGAGCGCTCGGGCTCATCTCGCCAATGTTGCACGTCGTGAGCCATTGGCGCTCGCTGCCGAGTGCCGTGTCGAGCTCGCGTGCCAGCAGCTCGCCGCCGATGCTCGCGAGCTGCTCGTCCTCGGCCGTATGGTGCGGCATGGCAAAGTGCGCCCACTCACTCTCGTCGCTCGCGAACGCCGCGCTCACCGTGGTGATTGGTCGCGCCTGCAGGAGAAACAGCTCTCCGGCCTCATCGAATGCCCACTCGACGTCGCGCGGTGAGCCGCCAAAGAACCACTCGCTTGCCACAGCGGCCGCGGCAACGCGCTTGGCCTCCAACTCGGTGATGCTCGTAGCATTGGATTGCTCACGATCGAGACTCTCCATCTCGACCGTGCGCGCATCCTCGTGGTACCGAGCGCATTGGTGCTTGCTCGTCGCACACGAGATCTCACGTACATCAAAGTCCCACACGCACGTCGGTCGCTCGGTTGGGCTCGCGCCACTGCTGCTGCTGCTGCTGGTGGCAGTGGTGCTGCTGGCAGTGGTACGACTGACCTTACGCAAGCGCTTGACGAGCGAAAAGTGATCGGGTACCACGTTGCCGTCGACCACCGTGACTCCGAGACCGTAGTTGGCTGCGACAACGACGTTGGCTCGTTCGCTCGTCACCGGGTTCGCCGTGAAGCACACACCCGAGGCACGAGCTCGCACAAGCTCCTGCACCACGACCGCCATATCGGCCGACACGGCCACGCTGTTGGCCAAGCGGTACGACACGCTGCGCTCGAGGAATTGCGACGCCCAGCACGTGCGCACGGCATCCAGCACCGCCTCGCTACCCGAGACGCCAAGGATCGTCTCGAACTGCCCGGCCGCAGACGCCGTGCCAGAGTCCTCGCCGAGAGCCGAGGAGCGCACGGCAACAACGCTCGACCTGCCAAGCACACGTTCATACATGGCCGTAATCGACTCGGCCACGTTTGGAGGAATCGGTGTCGACACGTAAAGTTCGTGCATTCGTGCACATAGCTCACTCACTTGAGTATCGAGTTGTGTCGAATTCGAACTCGAACTCGAACTCGAACTCGAACTCGAACTCGATGATGATGCAGCAGATGACGAGGAAGTGGCAGTGGTGGTAGTGGTGGTAGTGGAATGGCACGCTACCAATGCCGCCAGCACTTGATCGTACTCGGGCTGCTTCACCCGACGAACCTCATCCGCGAACGCACGATGCGCATGCATTGACACGCAAAAGCCACGCGGCACTCGGAAGCGCGCCAGCTCAGTGTCATCGACCTTGGGATCCAACACGAGTCGCTGGCCCAATCCAACGTCCTCCGGCTCGCTCTCGCGACCGCTGCCGAACCGCGCCCGTGAGGCACGCGTGAGAACTGCCAACTGCGTGGCCTTGCCGCCGACCAATTCCGTCTTGGTGGCTTCGAGGTCCTCGAGTGACACCACCAGCAGCGGAGGTTCTGCGGCCGCCGCCGTCGCCGTAGGTGCTGCGGCCGCTAGAATACGATCGGTATCCAGTCGCACTCCAGGCTTTCGATACATGAACTCGACGATGCCACGGCCCGAGGCACCGTTGACCGACACTGAAATGCAGTACTCGATGGCGCTCGCCGGCGCACCAAAGTCGAACAGCACGCTGAGCTCGTCCGAGCGGTGCACCTCGACCGTGTACTGGTTGCCGGCGTCGGTCTCTGCCACGAGCGTGTAGTCGCGCGGCGGCGGCACCGAGGCGTCGTCGGCAAAGTCTCGCAGGTGCGTGTCGATGCGCACCACGACCTCTCGCGTGCCCGTCGTGTGCAGCACGTAGCCGGTGTCGAGGTGCGGCAGCGTCTCGAGCGAGATGAGCGACAGCTGCAGACAGGTGCCGTTGTCGAGATGCACCATGTGCACGACGTAGCGCGAGAACATGGCCCAGTCGCGGAAGCCGTACGAGTGGTCGCGCAGGCCTCGCGCAATCACCCATCGCGTCGACGGCTGCGCATCACCATCACTACCACCACCAGCACGGCCGACAGCCGCGGCACCGACCACCAGCGGTCCTTGCAGCAAGCCCCACTGCTCAAAGTGCGTCTGGTGCGATCGCTCGAGCACGCCAAAGTACGCGCGGCTCCACGGCTTGAGCGCGATGGCGCGCGCCAGCTCGCTCGGCGGCAGGTCGGTGTCGAACGAGAACGGCTCGGTGAAGGCCGCCCACTGCAGATGGAATCGAACGTGAACCAGCTCGCCGACCTCGTACGCCGCTTTACCATCATCACTCGAGGCACTGGCATCGGCATCGGCATCGGCATCGCTGGCACCGCTGGCACCGTTAGTGGCAGTAATGCGAGAAGCCACGCGCAAGGCGCCATCGAACGAGACCGTCCACCGGCGCATGGCACTGTTGCACCGGAACCGCAGGCCTGCGGCTGCCACGTCGGCCAGCTCCGGTTCATCGTGCTCGCCGTCGGAGTCGGCGTCGGCGTCGGCGTCGATGGGCCGATCGTGCTCGTGCGAGAATCCGTAGCGATCCGAGACCTCGGTGCCGTCGCTCGGCGCGCACGTTAACGGATGGATCGGAAGCTCGAACACGACGCCCGAGGCCGTGTCGACGAGCGCCAACCACACCTCGCACCAGCGATTGGGCCGGCGTGCGATGCGGCAGATCAGCGTCGTGCCGTCGCTCGCGAGGCCGTTAAAGTAGAACGAGTCGATCGACTGCGAGTGCGGCAGCGCATGCAGCCGCTCGCTCTCGAGGTCGCGCTCGAGGTTGACGTGCTGCTCGACCAGCAGCGCGCGCCGGCGCAGCTCGAGCGCAAGCGGCGTGCCGCGAGCGCCGTCACCGAGACCGAGCGCCACGGGCCGCTTGGATGGCGCGAAGCCGAGGCCATAGCGGCGCACGAGCCGATCGACCTTGGCGGCGTGCAGGCGACGTTGGCGCCGCGCGTGCTTGCGCTCGCGCACCCAGAGAACCACCGCCATGAAGGCGAACTTGAGCGGGAACCACACGCCGCCATCAGGGTAGCGACTCTCGTGCGACGAAGCGCGAGACGCGGCCGCGAACGGAGAGCGCACGAGAGCGCCGAGCCACTGCAGCACGGCAACAATCGCCGCCCACACGCGAACGTGCAGCGCCGCACGCGGTATCGCGCGTCGGAAGCCCATCGGCACTCGTCCGAAGGGGGGCAAGGACGGAACCAAGCAAGGAACGAAGGAACGAAGGAAGAAGGCTCTGACACGGGTACGTACGTAGGGTAACAAATCAGCAGGAACGAGCGAGGGAGGGAGCGAGGGAGGGAGGCAGTAACGACCGAGCACCGAGCACCGAGCAGCGAGGAGTACGGCACGCGCGAGAGGCGGAAGGCTGACAGTGCGCGCACGTGCCGCCGAACTTCTCTGTTCTTGTCTTCTCTTCGCGCTGCGCACACCTCTATCTCGCTCTCTCGCTCTCTCGCTCTCTATCTCGCTATCTCGCTCTCCATTGAGTTATTGCGAGCAAGTGCTTCGCTCCTCTCCAACCATACTCGTCAGCTGCCGCTGCTCGATGCCCAATCTGCACCATGGATAGCGAGCTCGAGGTGCAGGACCAGCTCGCCTCTGCTGCCACTGCCACTGCCACTGCCGCGTCGCCGTCGACGGCCTTCTTCATGCGGCCGTCGGACTTTCTCGCCGGCACCGTGGCGGGCGTCACGGGCACCGTCATCGGCCAGCCTCTCGATCTCGTCAAGACGCGCTTCCAGGCTCCTGGCGGATCGCGCTCTCGCTCGGTCGTGCGGTGTCTGATCGACATTGCACGCACCGAGGGCGTGCTGAGTCTCTTCAAGGGTCTCGCGGCTCCCGTCGTGTCGCTGACGCTCATGAACACCGTATCCTTTGGTACGTGTGTGCCTGCGTGTCTGTCTGTCTGCTCACACGTACTCACACGTACTCACACTCTCACAGGTGTCTACAACATGTTCAAGCGCGCCATCCAGCACGCTCTCCCGACCAGCGACAGCCCCGATACCACTCACACTCCTGCGCCACCGTCGCGCTTGCCGTCGATCTTTGCCGGCTCGCTCACGGGCTTCATGATGGTGCCCATCAGCACCCCGTTCGACATGGTCAAGATCCGCATGCAGCTCGACAACGTCACCAGCAAGATGTTCACGTCTTCGACGCAGTGCGCGCGCTACCTGCTGCGCCACTACGGCATCCAGGCGCTGTACCGCGGCACCGTGTGCAACGTCTTTCGCGAGGTGCTCTTCTGCACCATCTACTTTGGCGCCTACGAGAGTGCCAAGGATTGGCTCGCACAGAGCGCCGTGCTGCAGCGCTCGGGCATGGCTGCCATCGTGCCGCCCGTCGTGGCTGGTGCCTTGAGGTATACGGCTCGCGCTCCCACACTGACTCGTCGCTATCGCTCGCTGATACTCGGAGTGTCTCTCGCTCGCAGTGGCATGGTAAGTTGGGCTGCCATCATTCCCATCGACACTGTCAAGACGCGCATTCAGTCGCAAGTCGACCTCACGCCTGCGAATCGCGTGCCGTTCCGCACAATCGTACGCGAACTGGCCCGCACCGGTGGCTCGGCCTTCTTTGCTGGCCTCACGCCGTCGCTCGTTCGAGCCATGGTCGTATCCGCGACGCGCTTCTCGGCCTACGAGCTGACGCAGTCGCTCTTCTCTTCGACGCCGGCCACCTCGCCAAGCAGCATCACGTGACAATAGTGCTCTCGTCATATTCAGGTATACAAAGTGTGTATGTATATGATATCTCAGACCGCAAGAGAGAGAGGGAGGCTTGTTTTTCGGCTCAAATGAACAGGAGATGTTTGCATGATTATCTACAACACAATACGCCGCAGACCACGAACGCGCGCGAGACAGAGAGAGACCTCTCAATCTCACTCGTTCGCTCGTGTCTCCGCCGTGTCTCAGTGACTCGTAAGCGCGTGCAAAGCGTCGCCACTGTTGCTGCTTGATGCCGCAGCGACACTGTTCAACTGACGGCGCACTCCTTGTAGGTGTTGCCAGAAACGCTTGCGATCTGTGTTGATGGACGAGACGAGTGAGCAAATCAGTAACAGCGCGATACAGAGCGCACTCTCGGCACTGGACGCGTACAGTCGTCAAGGATTGCCTTGTCGCTGGCGGACTTGACGTGCAGCAACAGAATGTACACGATGCCGAGGCACGGCTCGTACAACTTGGCGCTCTCCTCGAGATTGCCATGCATCTCCTCCATGGCGGCACTCTTGGCGAGGAACAGCGCGTAGCGGAAGATGATCTGTAGCGATGTGTCGAGAAACACCGGCGGCTCCGCCGAGTGGCCTGCCACGACCTCGAACTTGAGCATGCAAACGTCGAATGCCGCCCGTAGATCTGCGAGGGCTATATCGTGCCGTGCCAATCAATCGAGTGAGTTAGTCGCACAGATGAACTTTCTCGCACGAGTGACGCACGAGTGACGTACCAGTAGTCTGTTCGCCGGGCTTGCGCAGGAGCTCTTGGCAGCAGTCGCGAATCGAGAACAAGGCACGGCGATACAAGCACAAGGCCTCGTAGAGGTTGCTCTGCTCGGCCTTCTGGTCGCCAAACGTGGCGATGGCCTTCGTGGCCGTGATCATGCATGCCATGCGCTCAGAGTCGGTCTTCTACTCGCATGCAAACCCCGAGCATGATCAGAAGAATACTCCCACCAATACGAGAGATGGCGTGTGTGGGCCCGTACATCCGAGTCGTCGATCAGCTCGAACGAATCAGCCGAGCACGAGTTGCGATCCTTGATCGAATCATTGACTGGCGGCGAGTAGCTGGCGAGTGCCGTGGCGCTCAGGAGCATCGAGAGATCGGGCGTAGCGCGCACCTGCACCTCAGAGTATCGAATGACGGGCGCTTCGCCCTGCAGCCACGGGTCCGAGAAGAAGGCCGACCACGAGATGCGCTGCGCTGTGTTCTTCTCGAGCAACCGCAGCAACAGCGTCTGACACGCGATACTGATGCGCAACTCGCCGCCAGGCGGGAACGGGATCCTCGGCACGCTCTCAATCAGATCCAGCAGTTCTCGTGGGCTCTTGGCCTGGTTGACACCATCGTGTGTGTGAGCATCACAAGAGTTCCCGACGGCGAGCAGCGACGACGAAGAAGACGAGCAGCAACGTACATAGCTGAATGGCACCGAGCCGAAGAGCATCTCGTAAAAGATCACGCCCACCGACCACAAGTCGCTCGAGGCCGAGTAGTCCGACGCGCCGCTGACGGTGCCGCGCAGGATCTCGGGCGCCATGTACAGCGGCGTGCCGGCGATCGTGGAGATCATGCTGAAGGCCGACTCGACCTCGCGCGCGTAGCCAAAGTCCGCAATCTTGAGGAGAATCTCGTCGTTGGCGCCGCGCTTCAGCAGCAGGTTCTGTGGCTTGAGATCGCGATGGATGGCCTCATTGGCACGAATGTGTTGCAGCCCATTGGCTATCACGTGCAAGATGCAGGTTAGCGTCTCAACTCAACTCGACTCAACTCGACAATGACGACGATGGTGCTCGCGTACCGAGCTGCTGCATAAAGTATCTCGCGGCATCCTCCGAGAGACAGCGACCAGGCATGGCGCTCAAGTAGTGCGCCATCTCACCCAGGTCGCACAGTTCCAGCACCAAGTACGCGTGTGTTTGCGAGAACTCCTGTTGCTCCGACCGTTCTGCCGTCAGCGCCACCACGAGCACCACCACGAGAACAGAGCCCAACCCTCGACTCGCTCAGCGCCCGCTCTCGCCAACTGTCTCTCGCTCTCGCCAACGACGTACATAGTGATAGAGGCGCACGATGTTGGGGTGGTTGGCGCGGCTGAGGATCGAGATCTCCTTGCGCAGCGACTCGAAGACCTTGGGCTGCCGGTGCATGATGTCGAGCGAGATGACCTTGATGGCCACCGGCTCCCTGCTGCTCACGTGCGCGCCGCGGTACACGATGGCCGTCGCGCCACGGCCCAACTCCGTGCCATCCGACTGGTACTCGCCCACCCTGAACCCACGAGTGTGCTGCATGGTCGCCGTGACCACGTGGCGAGCGTTGGGACGAGAGGCGCACCAAGCAAGCAAGCAAGCAAATGAGCGGCGCACGGGCGGCGAGAGTAGGGCCGAGCCTCAGGCGCCCGCGAAACGCACGAAAGCACCTCGGCACGAGATGAATGAAAAAAGCAAACAACGCACACCACTGCCGATCCTCCGGCGCTGCTGCTTTGTTTGTGTTTGCTTGTTGCGCTGTGCCGCTCGCGTCTCTCGCTCGCTCGCGCCGTGGAGGCTCGGTGTAGTTCGGCAGCCGGCGCGCAGCTGTATCGATCCTGCCACTGCCACCATGGAGCCCGAGACATCATCTGCCACTAGCCACTCGAGCGCAGATGAGTTGGCGTCGCTGCAAGAGCAGCCTTCACCATCGCCATCGACCGCAGCGTATGCGGCACCGACATCGCCGCGACAGCAGCAGCCGCCACAACCAAGCACCCCCGCGCCTCAACCCACCGCCACTGCCACTGCCACTGCCACTGCCACTGCCACCACGGCGACAGCACCTCTGCCCTCTTCGTCCCTCTCGTCGTCGACAGGCGGCGCGGGATGGACGACGACCTCGCGCCCATTGACGGTGCGCCTCGGCACCCGCATCATGGGCACTCGCGCCACCAGCACCATCGCCAGCAACAGCAACAGCACCCTGCTCGGCTCGGCGCCGCAGCTCGACGACCAGTCGTACGGCACGCTCCAGATCGGCGGCGGCCGTGACCGCAAGCCGTCGGCCGACTACAGCGCCTTGTCGACGTCGCCGTCGTCGGGCGTGCCGTCGTCGAACCTGCGCCCGCCGTCGCCGTCGATGGCTCCTGCGTCGGCGCCTTCGATGCAGGTGCTGCGACCCGAGCTGAACACCATCCGCATGGAATACGCCTTCACGGACGCGATACGCTTCGAGTGTCGCTACCAAGTACGCCGCTCGAACCCACGAACCAGCGTGCCGACGCCCATCTGCCACTAACATCGCTGCCTGCTGTCGCTTCCGCCATCGTCGTGCTCCTCGCCCTCGTCGCTGTCGCTATCGCTCTCGTGCCATGGCAGTTCCTCGAGCAACAACACAACAAACTCATCTCCAGCGTACGTCACCTCGTGCCATGAACGCCAAGCGTAGATTTGAGACTGAGACTTGTATATGCTGGCTCGCGCCGCCACAGCGCGAGAAGAGCCTCGCCGCCAAGGACTCGGTCGCCTCCAAGCACCAGGACCTCTCTGCCAAGCTGCTCGACCTCACCGTACGTACCACACTCGCGCATTCGGTTCTCTGCCTCTCCCTCTTGTGGAGACTCTGTACCAATCGATGCCCTGCTGCTGCTTGACCGCGAGCAGCAACAGCTGCACACGTCGCAAGCGACACACCAGCGCCTCACGACCGAGTTGTGGTCGAACGTCAACTCGTGCCTCGGCCAGATCGACCACTGCAGCCATCTCCTGCAAGACAACGATCTCCTGCAGATGCGAGTACGCCTCCTCAGCCATGCATCGATTCGTTTATCGAACGACAACAGACCATTGACCATTCATCGATGCTGTTGTCGACGATGGGTGCAGGAGCTCTATTCCAAGCAGGCTGCCTCGAAGGGCGTGTTTGAGTTCTCGTCGCTCCCGAGTGAGACCAACCGTGCCACACACGCAGCCGCACCCAGCACGGGCGGCGGCGGAGGAAGCGGACAAACGCTACGCTCGATGACGGTGCCAGTCGAGCCGTTCCATGCGTGCGGCCGCGCCTCACAGCCGCTCAACGTACACGCCACCACAAATGCGCCTGCCACCGCGTCGACGCTGGCAATCGACAGTCCTGATAGCATGATTCAAATCCTCACTACTGCCAACATTAGCAGGAAGCTCGAGGTTCGGTGGCAGCGCGATGTTCGTCTTCTTTCATACATGCCTGCATCATCCTGATTCAGATCTCGATCTCGATCTCTCCTATGTCTCGTGACCGATTGTGCTGCACCAGGCATCGCTTCGCATATCGGCAATCTGGCAGTCGACCATCGCCGACACCACGGCCGTCACGCAAGAGCTGGACTCGATCACGGAGTTGTTGCAGGAGGTTGGTACCAGGGTCGAGAAGGTCGCGAGCGCGATCGAAAAGCACAACCAGACGCTGCAATCCAAGCACTCGACGCTCACGCAGCTCTCCGAGTACGTGTGGCACACCCACGCACCTTTACACACAACGCAACGCTTGCGGCTCGTGTGAAGGCGAACCTCGCGCATAGTCGCTGACGTTCGTACGATTCCGTCGCGCGAACTTGAAGGTCGCTCGAGCAATTCCAGGGCGTGTTGGAACACAATGTGCAAGCGCAAGGATATGCCGGTTTCCGTGACTCGAACACCGATCTCATGCTCCATCGCATCGAAGCCGCAACTGACAAGCTCATCCCGACGACGCCCGAGGACGAGGAGAAGCTCTCGGGCGGTCCTGCCGACTTTTCCATGGAGGACTCGCCTACGTGCAAATTTACCAAGTACGTGCTCCAGCTTTGTGCCTGCCTGCCTGGCGGCTGCTGCTGCTGCTCGCAGCGTCTCTCATTCGTTTGTGCGCTCTTGCTGTTGCAGAACCGATAGCAAGAAGCAAGTCAAGGAGGCCGACGTGGACTCGCTCATCTCGTTGTTGAGCAACGAAAAGTATCCCGACCTCGACTTCCAAAAGACCTTCTTGCTCACCTACCGATCGTTCATGTCGACGCGCGAGCTCTTGCAAAAACTCATCCTTCGCTACTGCCTCACACCCGGTCCCTCGTGCCCCATGGACATTGAGACTGCCAAGAGTCGCTGGCAGATCCCCGTGCGACTGCGTGTGCTGAACTTTATTCGATCGTGGGTCGAGGGCTATTACGAGCTGGACTTTGTTGTACGTGCAAGTGAACGACTCTCCACACTGAAAGGGGCGAGATGGATGGATGGCATGAGTTTGCTGACTCATCGATACTCTACAGGACACGGAAGTGCAGCAGATGCTGCTTGATTTCCTAAACAACATTGTGGCCAACACGGGCAATCGCAACTTTGCATTGCAGATCCACAAAGTCATCAAGCGCCAAAAGAACAAGGTCGACAAGTCACCGTCGGCCACGATGTTGAGCTACTCGTCCGAGCTACCCGAGCCGATTCTGCCGCCATTCATGTCGACGCCGCTCAAGTTCTCGCTGCTCGACTCGCTCGAGCTTGCACGCCAAATTACTCTCATCGAGTCCGAGCTCTTTCGCAGCCTGCAGCCGCGAGAGTTCCTCAACCTCGCGTGGACCAAGCCCGACAAACAAAAGCGCGCTCCCAACATTTGGGCACTGACAACACAGTTCAATAGGGTATGCACGAGTCGTTCGCAACGCTTGCTTTACGTTTGGTTGTTTTTGACTTGTTGTGCACAAAAGATGAGCCGCTTTGTCGTGGCACAAATCGTATCAACTCCTGACCTCACGAGGCGCATCTCGGCCTTGCGTACCTTTATCGTTATCGCCATGGTACGAGTGCCACTCAGCCGCGAGAGAGACGAAGAGAGATTGGAAGAGTTGGTTGCTGACGTCAACCATTAGCACCTCCGTGAGATGAACAATTTCCACGGCGTGCTGGAGATTACGTCGGGCCTTGCAAACGCCGCCGTGCACAGGCTGAAAAAGACTTGGGCCGTACGTGACGATGCATGGCTGCACGCAGTCGACTGGCTGCTCACTGCGCGTCTTGTAGGGAATCGGCGCCGAGGGAGTCGAAGTGTACCACTCGCTCGCGGGCATGTTCGAGCAAACTGGCTGGGCGACCTACCGTGAGGAGCTGCGTGCAGCCACGGCGCCCGTGTTGCCGTACATTGGCGTCTACCTGACGGACATTGCGTTCTTGCACGAGGACTCGTCGGCGTCGGCCGGCGACCTCGTGAACTTTGCGCGCCTGCGCAAGGTGGCCGACGTCATATTGGCCATCAAGCAGTTCCAGAACTCGATCTACTGCTTCAGGACCGTACCGGCGATCCGCGACTTTCTGTTGAACGCGCCCGACATGAGTAATGAGGCAGCGTATCAGTTGTCGAAGGAGATCGAGCCGTCTGAAATATCTACTTGATTGATTCGTTGGTTCGTTGATTTGTTGATCGTTCATTCGTTCATTCGTTCATTCGTTCATTCGTTCATTCGTTGATGTTGTACTTGTTAGAGAATCCCTTGATGATGATGTTGTTGTGATAATGATAGCAATATATCAGTAAACATGACTTGCGATAGATGATCGATGATCGAACGATATCATCATCATTGCTATCGTTGCTTGTTGCTTGCTGCATCTCTCTCTCGCTCGCTCTCTTGCTGCGTCGTTGTGTCGCTCCATACCCTCCATTTATGTCAACCACCTCGAATGACACTCCGATAGCCCGCGAGTACCTTCCATCCGCTGAGACCATTCGTCGTGTTCGAGCCAAGCTCGGCTCGCTCGAGCAAGCAGCGCGCCTCGTGGCGCAGACGCATGACGGCCGTGATGGTGCCGATGGCACTCGCTCGTCGAGCTCCGTGTTGTTCAAGGAGTGTCGGCGCATCAAGACGCAGTGGCTCGTGATACTGGCGCTGCTGATCGTCAGCCTGGCGTACGTGAGCAGCGGCCCGCCGATGCGCTACTACGACTGGGCCTTCACCGAGCCGCACGAGCTGTCGTCGCTGGCGCTGCCGCTGCGCGCCGGCGTCTACGTCACGGCGAGCGGCAACTTTACGTGCGTCGACTGGTGGAGCGTGCCGTCTCTCGTGGGCAAGAAGGCGCGCGCGCCGTCCTTGTGGCGGCGCCTGCAGTACGAGCTCGTGGGCCTCGAGGGCGCGTCGTTCCTGCTGCCGGTGCGCGACGCGCGCCGCCCGGGCGCCGTGGTGCAGCTGCCGGTGCTCGCGACCTCCAACCAGCTCACGTCGCTGCGTGCCATCGGCGTCGACGCCGCCAACGCCTCGCGCACGATCTACCACGGCACGCTGCGCGGCCACGTCGGCTATCCCGGCATGCTGGGCCCGCGCGCGCTCGATCCGCAGCGCGTCGGCTTGGTGCTCGACGCCATGTACTCGGTCGGCTTCCTGGCGCTCGAGGTGGTGCTGAGCGGCGCTGCGTGGCTCGTCGTGTTGGCCGCCACAGCCATGCTGCTGCGCCTCGCGACCAAGCCTGGCTCGTGGGCCACGTCGTTGCGCCAGCAGCTGGCGCGCTACGCCGCCGAGCAGAACGAGAGCATGGCGTCGCTCGAGCGCGCCATCGACTGGGAGCTCAGTCACTGCTGTCTGCTGCAGCTCGCCGACATTGCCATCACGCCGTCGTGGCTCGTCGTGATCCAGACCATCGACGTGCAGGTGTACCGCATCGAGCACTTGCTGCCGATGCTGCGCAAGCACTACGCCACCGATGCCAAGAACCGTCCGACGCGCCTCGAGTACATGCTGCTGTTGCTGCTGCCAACGGCCACCGACAATCAACAACAGCAACAACAGCAACAACAGCAGTCGCAGCAGTACCACCAGCACCACCTCGCCAAGCTCTCGTCGTTCGATACGGCGCAGGAGGTCTACTGGTTGCTACTGCTGCTCGTGGCGGCCAACGAGCTCCACACCAACGCCACGCGAAAGCCGAGCGCTGCCGACCACGATCAAGATGAGGTCGCGACCACCACCCGCGCTGCAGCCGAGGAGCTCGTGGCACGCACCGAGCTCGATGCCAGCGTCGACTACTACGCCGAGTTGGAGCTGCTGTTCGGTGCCACGCCGGCCGAGCTCAAGACCGTGCACGCGAAGCTCGCCGAGGTCGACGATGCGCGACGCCTGCTGGATCTCACCAAAGCCTACTGCACGCTGCTGTCGCTTCCGACGCGACGACACTACGATCTGGCGCGAGCGGCGCTTGTATTTGCCGCCCAATAGCAAGTGAGCTGCCTGCAGCTGTCAACCAACCATCAACCAACCATCAATCAATCACCGATCAACGATCAAAGAGGAGTTTGGCGTCAACGAACCGCCATCCGATCGTGTTCGAGCAGGTATTCGAGCGCGGGTTTGTGCCAGGTAGCCACCACCACCGCCATAAGCACCACATGGCTGGCACGACAACTGCTCGCTTGTTGCCGTGCAGTAGTACTCTGGAAGCGCACGCGGAATAAGTGGTGATGTGCTGTGCTGTGCTGTCGTGGTTGTTATGTGCCCGCTGCTGCTTTGGTGTGGCACGCGCAAACACGAAGTGAGCCTGGGCACCGCTGAATGTCGCCGCGCCCGAACCAGAGTAAAAACCGCGCATTGCGCAGAGCGCATCCAACAGGCGCCTGCCTCTGCGTACCGACGACGTCGTGCTGAGCTGCACACAGGGAGGGGGAAGGAGCGCGCAAGGGCAAGCGAGTACTAGTGAGACTTAAGCGCGTAAGGAAGTGCGACGGAGCGACCAGCGAAGAGAGCGAGGCAGAGTGGAGAGCGAGAGGAGCGAGATATCTCGACGCAAGCGATGGCGGAAGACCAAAGAAGAGCAGCACCAAGCATAAGAGAAGAGAGCGATCGCAGCCTCTCTTTCTCGTCCTTCTTGCTGTTGCTGTTGCTGCTCACTCTCGCTGTCGCTCTCGCTCACGCATCTACTGCAGCAGCTCTCAGTGCCGCAGCTCTCTCTCAGTCTTTGTGCCCGCGCTTGTGTGCGTCTTGTACGCGTCACTCTCTGTTTGTCTCGCGTTTTGCTCACGCGAGCGTTGGAGCACTCTCACTCTCACTCTCTCTTGTCGCTCGTGGCCCCACTGCCGATGGGAGACACCCGCGAGGCACCGGAGTGGCTCGGAGTAGCAGGAGTAGCAGCAGCAAGAGGAGGTAGCAAGCAAGCCGTCAGCATGTTCAGCCACCAGCAACAGCAGTTCCTACACGACGAACAGCAACAACAGCAGCACATGATGTTCATGGCCAAGCGCCTCGAGGCATTGGTGCAGCAGGCCGAGGAGCAGTTCCGCCGAGGCCGCGGCGGCGCCGCCTTCATGCTGTGCCTCGAGGCCGCAGCTCTCGAGGCGCACCTCGATCCTCTGGCGGCGTTGCTGCACGCCACGCTGCCTCAACAAGCATGGCCGCACCTCAACAACAACGCCAACCATAACAACGCCAACCACAGCAACCACCTGGCTTCATCGGCTTCATCGCCACACTATCTCGTGTCGGCGCCCGGCACGGCGGCCGCTGACGAGCGCCTCTCGGCGATGGCGCCGCTGCTGGGAGCCGAGGCCGTGAACTTCGAGTTGTCGCAGCTCGCCATCGCCGACCTGATCTCGGCCTCGCAGTCGCTCACGCTGCCCGGCGACCCCGACCTCGACGCCGCCACCGAGTTCGACTGGAAGCTCGAAGTCGCCTGCGACACCACGCCGGCCGCCACGGCCACAAGCGCCACCACCGCGCCCTCTTCCTCCTCCTCAGCATCTTCATCATCGAACGGGCTCTCGTATCCATCGAACTGCACCAGCGCATCACTGTCAGCGTCAGCGTCAGCACTACTCCACTCGGCACACTCGTCGCACTCATCGCACTCATCGTTGTTTGAGAGCGGCCTCATACCGCCGCCACCACCGGCGTCAGCGAGCGCCATTCGAACGATCGACGCGCGAGACTACGCGTACGTGGCGCGCGGCATGCTGCTCCTGGGCCTGCTGCTCCGCGGCGGCTTCGGCGTCGAGCTCAACAAGCCGCGCGCCTTCGAGTGGTTTCGGCACTCGGCGAGCCGTGGCAACTACCTCGCCATGCACCAGATGGCGTGCTGCCTCCAGAACGGCTGGGGCGTCGAGAAGGACCGAGCGCGCGCCCAGGCCCTCATCCGCATGTGCATCTCGGACGTGATCTCGCTCGCCGGCCGCACCGACGACTGGCTCGCCGTCTACATGTACGGCTACTCGCTGCACGATGGCTTCGGCTGCGTCGCCAATGTCGTCGTGGCGCGCGAGGCCTACCGCCGCTCGGCCATGCAGGGCCTCGGCTTCTCGTCCTACAATCTCGGTACGTGCGCTGCATGCCCCCTACCGCTGCCTCTACCACTGGCACTGCCACTTCCGCTGTCACATGGCGCCCATCGCGATCGCGAGTCTCGCTCTGGCATCGAGAGAGAGCGCGCCATCTCTTGGCGCGACAGCGGCACCGGAACACCATCACGCGCACGCTGCCACACCTGCACGTGCTGATATGTATCTTTGGTTACGCGCCGTGTGTCGCCGCACGTGCCGCGCTCTCGTTCGCTCCGCACAGGCCTCATGTATGACCTCGGTGAAGGGGGCCACGTCAACAAGGCTCTCGCACGCAAGCTCTACGCTCAAGCTGCTGAGCGCGGCCACTTGCTTGCAAGCGTGAACCTGTACGTGTCGAGCACGCTGCTGCCGACTTGGTCGTCGGACGCGGAGCTGACGTCCAACTTTCCCGCTTACTGTGCTCTCTCTCTCTCTCTTTGTGTCTGTTCATAGCGGTGTGCTGCATGAGAAAGGAGAAGGCGGGCCTCAAGACTACGAAGAAGCTCGCCGCCGCTACCAACTGGCAGCCGATCGCGGCCATCCGCTGGCTCAATACAACATTGGTACGGCTCTCGCAAAGCCCTTCCTCCGGCAGCTATCAAGCACCGGACTCTCTGGTTACTCACCCGGCTTTCTCTGGCGCAGGCGTCGTGTACGACCTCGGTCAAGGCGTGCCGCAGAACACCGAGCTCGCCATTCGCTACTACGAGCTGGCGGCGGCACAGAACCATGCCAGCGCCATGTTCAACCTCGGCTACCTGTACGATACCGGCGAGTCGACGCTGCTGAACCATGCCGAAGCGCGCAAGTATTACCACATGGCTGCCGACCATGACCACGCGGCAGCTTGGTACGTTGCGGCGTGCGCACCGCAGCGTCGCGGCTCGGTTGCTTGCGTACTGATGCCGCGTCTGCCAACGTGATTGTGATTGTACTCGAAACCGCTCTGCTCGCCGCTCGTGACAGCTACAACTTGGGCTTGCTGTACGACTCGGGGGTCGGTGGCGACCGTGATCTGAAGAAGGCACGAGAGCTGTTCCTCAAGGCAGCGGCACTGGGAAATCCTCGAGCCATGTTTGCAGTTGGCTGGACGTTCGAACAAGGCCATGGTGTCAATGTTGATATGGTTGAGTGGTACGATGAGAACTCCAAAGAGAGCCAGCCAGAGAGAGAGCCTAACTCTCGTTTGCAGTGTTCGGTGGTACATCAAAGCTCTCAGGAACGGCTTTGCCGATGCTCGCGGCCGAATCGCCAAGCTTCTGGCAGGTCCGTTCGCGTAGCTGCACGCCACCAATGTCATGCAGCGCGATTGACTGACTGCCTGTCGTCGTTGTTGTCGTCTCGTCGTCGTCGTCGTCGTTGTTGTTGTTGTTGTTGCATTGCCACAGACAACAAGGTGCCGTGGCGTACCGAGTTCTACCGCCTGTTTCCCGCATCGGTCAAGCACACGGTCGAGACATTGCTGACACTGGCGCTGGTCGACCGCTCGTCGATGCGTGTGCTGTTCCCCGAGGCGCCACTATGGATGCTGCCGCCCGAGATACTGCACGAGGTATTTTCGCACCTGCTCGACTGTGTGCCGGAGGACAGCATCAAGATCGACATCGAGAGCACGGAGCAACCGGACCCTGACGACAAGGCTTCGAGCTAGCGAGTGTACAAATAATCTACCGTGTACATTTGTATCATCGTCGTCTTCGTCGTCTTTACCCCATCGTCGTTAACCGCATTGTTATAATCATCATTCTCGCCAGTAAAAACGTGATTCGACGTAGGAATGGGGATGTGGTGTTGTAGGAGCGAAAGCGCGGGAAGCGGACCACAGGACCAAAGCACGAGCTCTCCCTTGCTCTTTGTTGTTCCCTTCCTCGCTGCTGCGCGCACCTCTCCCTCCCTCCCTCGTGCGCGATACCCTGCGCCGCGCTCGTCTGTCTTTCGCCTGCTGGCTTGCGCTCGTGGATCATCGATTGTAGATCGTCATCGCCATTATCGAGTATTTTTCGTGAGAGCGAGCAAGAGAGGATAAACTCTTCAAGCCATCACAACAACAACATCAACAAGCAGCTCACAAAATATCAGGTACCGTATCTCGATGTTGCTTGCCTTCCTTCTGCCTTGCTTCCTGCCGCTGCAGCATTGATGAGAACATTAGATGACGAATCCGAAGGCAAATACGTCAGCAGTTATTGTTGGCGTTGTCGAATGACGTCAATTTGGCTCCTGAGCTCTTGATGTTTGTTTTGTTGCTGTTTGATAGATAGATAGATACTGCTCTCTCTCTCTCTCTCTCTCACATACTGCTGGTTTCATCATCGAATACTCACTCTCTTTGGGATTATCGATTGCAGATCGTCATCATCATCATCGAGTATTTTTCGTGAGAGCGAGCAAGAGAGGATCAACTCTTCAAGCCATCACATCAACATCAACAAGCAGCTCACAAAATATCAGGTACCGTATCTCGATGTTGCTTGCCTTCCTTCTGCCTTGCTTCCTGCCGCTGCAGCATTGATGAGAACATTAGATGACGAATCCGAAGGCAAATAC
>Ga0209935_1002390_pt1 | contig 23181 bp, 15 predicted proteins | sample ThiBio_1000_plan_2_FD_183958 | JGI IMG/M metagenome (GOLD analysis project Ga0209935, IMG submission 183958) | Wastewater bioreactor microbial communities from Cape Town, South Africa - Thiocy_cont_1000_plan (SPAdes) | ecosystem: Engineered > Bioreactor > Thiocyanate-remediating >...
AATAGCAGCTATTCTATCTGGTGTAAGTTTTGCCTGAGCCTCAAATAAACCATGAAGCGTTTCATCCTCAGGGTAAGAAGCCACTCCTTGGTTCCATGTATGCACAACCTCTTGAAACTTCTCTGAACTTAATAAGCTAAATTGACTCAAAGGCCTTACAATATTTTCCTTATCTATTTTTGATAATAATGTTTGAAAGCTGTCAAAAATACTTTTTATGTAGTTACTCTCATATAAATTTTTTGCATAATTTATATTAAAGGATAAAACACCATCTAACTCTTTAGCTGTAATAGATATTCCAAACTGTTCGGCTTCTTCTTCTACATCAATGATATCATAATTAATTTCTTTGTTAGAATTTATTGGATTATGAAAAGTAAACATTATCTGCATGAGATCCAATAGATCGCATGTATTCCGGGTTAAATTTTGCCCTAATATATTAAGATTTATGTGCTGATGCTCATTTAAATAAATAATTTCTTGATTAATATGTTGAATATTCGATAAGAAACTTTTCTTCGAATCAAAGCTTTTTGGTATTAATGGTAAGGTACTTATGAAAGGGCCAATTACTTCTTTAAATTCAAAAGGCCGATTAGAAAGAGTTATACCCATTGGGAAATTGACCTGTCCTCTTCCATAGGTACTTAAAACATAATAAAGGCTTGTTAATAATATTGAATATAAAGAAACTTTATATTCTAAGCTAACCTGGTTTAATCTGTGATAGATTGAAGTGCTTAAAATAAAATTGAATGAATCACCTTGATTATCAAAGGATAAATTGCTTTTCTTTTTCAAAGAAAGTTTTTCAGCTTGATTAAGCTTATTCGCTAAATCATCAACAGCATATTTATAGCTACTTGTACTCAGCATGTAACTTTGGTATGCAGAAAAGTCAAAGTAACTTAGATAATCTGAACAATTTACATTAACATCTAGATTTTTCATGCAGAGTTGAGAATAAAATTTTAGAATTTCTGAGATAATTAACTCTAATGAATATGCATCTGCTAAAATGTGATGATGCGTTAAGTTTAATACAACCTCATTACTATTATTTATTTTCAAAATTTCTGCTTGAAAAAGCCGCCCTCCATCTAAAATAAAAGGTTCTCTATATCTTGCTGCACATAAGGACTCTAAATCATCTCTATGAATTTCAGTTTCCAAAATGGGGAAAGAGGCCTCCTCTAGAAGGTTGTACCTAAAGTCCTCTTCTATAACTAACCTAAAAATTGAATGTTTTGTTATAAATAATTTTAAAGCAGTTTTTAAATAACTAATGTCAGCTGAGTCAAAACGGATAAACAAGGGAATATTGTAAGTGTAGTGCTGAGCATCTAATTTTCCTTGTAAATATATACCCTTTTGAACAGGAGATATAAAAGGCAATTTGAGTATATCCGGTACTTTAAAAATAGTCGTATTTTTAGCAATTTCTTCTGAGCTAATTTCATTTAATGAAAGAATCTCTAATAGCTGAGATTTACATTGCTTTAAATCGGCCTTAATATGCTCAGGTAAACTTGAACCAGTCTCATGGCTAAAAGCAATGTCTTTATTAGTTTTAAGCCAAATGTATATCTTTTCGCTCTTTAAATGATACAATAAGCTTAAAATATCTGTCATCTTCCAAACTCCTCGTAACATTTTATTTTCAAATTTTTTTCTGAATAAAGTTTGTATAAGTTTCTTGCACAAATTGGTTCATATGGGGCTGTAAAGCCTTATATGCTTGTTCCAACGAAAGTTCATCCTCTTTTGTTAACATATGAGGTTCTGGAGCCTGCTCCACTTCATTTGCAAAAATTAAATATAAAAGATCAATAAGGTGCTTTTTTGAGACGGCATACTCTTGATTATTAGATAGAACTATAAAATTAAATTTATTGATATTTTGTATTGTTTTTGCTCTATCGCAAATATTAAAATGATAAACGAGAAGCTCAGCCTTTTTCCCAATCAAATCAATTAATAAGCTTCTTTTTGCAATATTTAACAAACTAAGTGTAAAAAATTCATTGCCATAAATACTATGAAATAACCCAGCCCTACAAACATATTTCGGCAAATGCCAAGAAGCTAGCAATGTATATGTTCCGATTAAATGATCAAGTAAAGATCTTCCTTTAGAATGTTTTATTTCTTGAGCAGAGCATTTTTTTAAAAAATCTATATATGCTGGTGATATTTTCATATAATACGCCTTATTATTTTCCGTGTGAACTTTATATCATGATATTGGCGGCCTGCAAATTTCTTATAAAAGGTATGGTAAACAGATTTATGTCCATCTTCATTCTAGAGAATTCCTTCTTCCCGTAATGTTTGCTTAGTTGAAGTACTAAAGTTCTTTAAAAGCAGTTTGATAGTGTTATATTTGTATAAATCATTCAATTTAATCTCCATTCCAAGATCTTTGTTAAGACGCCTAACAGTTTGCATGGCAGAAAGGGAGTTCCCTCCTAATTCAAAAAAACGATCAGTAATGCCAATTTTCTCTAAAGGAATTCCTAAAACGTCGGACCATACTTTAGCAACCTTTATTTCACCCATTGTTTTTGGTGCAATGTGTTGTGAGCTCACTTTATATTTTGGTAATTGACTTAAATCTAGCTTGCCATTGACACTAAGTGGCAAGGTGTCAATTAAAACATAATCAGCAGGAAGCATATAATCCGGCAAAACATGCGATATCTTTGCATTTATTATCTCTCTAAGAGATAGACACTCTACCTTAGTTTCCCATTCATATTTATCTTGTTCATCGATACTGCCTAATACCATGCCATACAGAGTATCTTCAAAGGGCGCAAATCCTAGGGCACAACTGCCAATATTCAGAGAATATAAAGCTTCACTAATTTTTTGAAACACCATGCCTGAAACAATATAATTTAAGGAGGATGGTTCTGCTGATGCAGTTAATAAAGCTTTACCGGCTTGCAATAAACCACCTAGATCATTAGCTTTTGTAAACACGTCAAGTCTATCTATGTCAAATACCCGACCTTTATTGTTTGTTTGATAAATTAATCCTTCTCTATAGAGTAGATCTATACCGATATCAGCTTGGGGTGCTTGTTGCTCTCCCCCACCAATTTTAACTGTAAGAATATGAGAATTGTCCCTATCAAAATCTTGATCGACTATAGTGGTAACGTAACCAATATTATTAGCCTCTAACTCATCAATCAATAGGCTTAACATATGCCCTGCCTCAATAAATGCCAACTTTTTCGAAAAGTCTCCATAAAGTGATCTGATAGATGGCCAATTGACCACCAAATGCAATTCATATACTTCACCAATTAGCTCTTTTTCTTGATCAAAGGGTGATTCCATTGAAACTAAGCCATATTTTGTTGGGTGATAATAATAATACCCTGAGCGGAGATCATCGATATCATTATGAATCTTAACAAAGCAACGTACTCCGTAACTACTTCCTGCTGAGGGGTAACGATATTTTGGCAAAGCTTTATTTTCAACATCTAAAGCAGATATAGTGGATAATATTTTAGAAAGTGAGACTTTTGTGGGCACCTTTAATGGGTGAATAATCTTGAGTTTATTTTTATGAATTATACTTTTGACAACTCTAACCAAAGCTTCTTTTTTTATATCTTCATCCAAAAATCTGCGATAGCTCTTGCGAAGACGATATTTATTTTCCTCGACTGAATGGTGTATGTATTTAAAATCACCTAGAAAGTTTAAAAGCCCTTTTTGTTCAAGCTTAAAAGCTTCTATATCACTGCCATTTTGGTATTTATGTTTAGGCACAATGTAAGCAATAAGATGATCAAGACCATTATCTCGTTGCAAATTTAGTACAGCTTTATCTACTCCTGGGATTTGAGACAAAACTGATTCGATTTCACCAAGTTCAACACGGTATCCCCGAATCTTAACCTGAAAGTCCTTCCGACCTAAAAACTCTATCTGACCATTTTTATTCCATTTGCCAAGATCACCTGTTTTGTACAGACGCCCTAATTCTGTATGTCTAATAAATTTTTCTTCGGTAAGCTCGCTATCTCCCCAATAATTAAGGGCAACTCCTATACCTCCAATGCATATTTCTCCTACAACGCCTATAGGACAATGCTCTCTGTGTGGATTTAATATATACATTTTTTGGTTTGGCATAGCGACGCCGTAAGGAATGCTCGCCCATTGTGGATCAACGTCTTTTATTTCATGCCAAATCGACCAAATACTTCCCTCAGTTGCTCCTCCCAAACTCATCACTATCGATCTCGGGCAAAGCTTTTGGATTCTTGGAGGCAGGGAAAGGGGAATCCAATCCCCACTCAACAAAAAGACTTTCAAGGAAGTTATATCACTTTTATTCTCTTCCGCTTCATCCATAAATAGAGAGGCTAATTGTGGAACAGTATTCCAAAGAGTAATTTTATATTTTTGTACAAGTTCTAACCAATGCTTAGGATGCTTTACTTCTTCTTGCCTTGGAAAGACAATAGTTCCACCTACAGCAAGCAAGCCAAAAATATCATAGACTGATAAATCAAAACTCAACTCTGAAAGCGCTAAAACTTTATCATTTGATTTGACCCTAAAGCGTCTATTTACTGCATCGATGGTGTTAAGAGCTCCTCGATGACTTATAGTCACCCCTTTAGGCTTTCCTGTCGATCCAGATGTAAAAATGACATACGCAATATCATCCGCATTAACATTTGGGAGAGATATAGTTGCAAGCAAAGACTGATTATCCAAGGTTCTAAGAGATCTTAATACATCTTCAATTACGAGAATGTATTTACCTTGCATATTCTGGGAAATACCTTTTTCGGTCATTTCTTGCTCAGACACAAGCAGAACCTCACACTCTCCTTGTTCCATTACACTATTAAGCCGGCCAACTGGCCAATCCGTATTTAGTGGTAGATAAGCACAGCCTGCTTTCATAATAGCAAGGGTAGCAATTACTTGGTTATAGCCTTTCTGACTTAAAACAGCGACGAGCTTACACAAACTAAGCTTATGCTGTGCCATAAATTCGATAAGATAACGAGCAAGAAGTTCACTTTCATCCCAAAGCTCTTGATGAGTGTATTCTCGTTTAGCTCCTATATCTACTACTGCTATTTTGGTCTTTGTCTTATGATAAACTTTGCTATAACGATCATGTAATGTCTCTTCGCATACCTTTTGACTACTCGAATTTCCTTGTTGAATAAGTTCGTAATAAGGTAAGTTTGGTGCTGGAAGAGTTTGATTATCCCAATCCATATTAGCAAGTTTTTCGATTAGATCACAGTATGATGCGTGCATCGAGGATATAATATCTCTATCAAATAATTGTTCTACATAATCCCACTCAGCAACAAAACCTTCATCAGTCTCGTAAGCCTTGTTATCAAGCCAAACTTGCGGTGTTTGTGAAAGAGAGAAATTTACTCCCTGATATGATTCATTTAAAGGTAAATCAAAAATACTCTTACCTTGGCTAATATTGCCTAAAACACTTGTGAGGACTATAGGTGCTAGAATTTGATTGACATTTATTGAGCGTTTTTTACGAACCAAGCGTTGAAAATCAATACCATCAAATAAATTATTTTCAATATCTAAAAGGAGAGCTCTATGGGTGCGCTGCAATTCATCTGCAATAGTGGAATTTTTATCATTGTTTTGGTAATCGAATAACTCTAAAACTGTAAAATCGCCGATAACATCATTAATTTGTGGATGCAGTGGCAAGCGATTAAAAAGAGTTAGGTTAATACATAACTTCTCCTGCCCCATCCAGTAGCTTAAAATATGACCATAAACTTCTAGGACTAGAGCTGTTGGGCTAATATGCCGCTGCTGTGCCTTTTGTATAAGCTTTTGCCAAATAGTGTGGGGAATTGTTTTAGTAATGCGAGAAAAACGTGGAGTATCAATTGCTGATGGGTAGGTTCTTAGAGGCAAATTTACGTCGAAGTTGTAGTTTTCAACTTTTCCCTCCCAATATTGTTTGGCCTTATTAAAAAGGGGACTTTGTCTAACCAGATCGTATTGTAGCGCATAATCACGATGGGTGATATATAGCTCTGGTAGTGAAATATCCAAATTGTTATAAAGTTTGATCCATTCATCAAATAAAATCTGGAAACTACCCATATCCACAATTAGTGCATCAAAACTAATATGAAGAATATATTTATTCTTGAATTTGCTCACAACAATATCAAAAAGAGGAAATGCTTCTATATCATACAACTTGTGTGAGAGTACATCTCTTGTTTTATGAACGTCATTCTCATCAGTGCATTCAACTATGCTAATATTGTAATAAGGGTATTCCTTAAGATAATATTGTATATTCTGATTAAAGACCGTTCTTAAAGCTAAGTGACGTTGAAGTAATCTATTAAACGCTTTCTCAAGACGTTCCAGATCAAGAAATCCAAAACTGTATTCAGTGTAAATGTGCGTAGAAACACTACTTAGCTCAAAATTATTAACTCTCCCTAAAACATAGGCCTGTTGAACATTATTTAAAGGATAGGTCTCAAAAAGTTTGTCATGGTTAATTTCTTGGACAACAAAATCCTCATACAGAAACTTCCCTCTCGTTTTTTGTACAAGAGACGACAATGACTCAATCGTACGGAATTGAAAAATATCACTAATCTTAATATCAGATTGTAACTCACTATTAATTCTATTCACAAGACGGATGGCAAATATGCTATTACCTCCGGACCTAAAAAAATCACTATTTATATCTGGCCTATCTTTTTCTAGCCCTAGTACATCTGACCATATATGCCATAACCTCTCTTCAAGCTCACTTCGAGGAGGTTGTAAGTTAATCTGCGATTGGATGGCCGGTTCTGGTAAAGCCTTTCGATTAATCTTGCCATTTATTGAGAGGGGCATTTCATGAATATGAGAGAAAAAAGAAGGAATCATATATTCTGGGAGCTTTTGTCGTAAAAACTCAACCAACTCTTTTTCGTTAACAGGCTCATCAGCAACGTAATAGGCAACTATATGCTTTGAAATCTCACCTTGCTCTAATTTTTCTTCATTATTCTTAACTTCAACAACATTGCTCTTAATTCCTGGAAAATTAGCTATTGCATTTTCAATTTCTCCAAGTTCAATACGAAAGCCATTTATTTTTACTTGAAAGTCTTTACGAGAAATATATTGAATATCTCCATTGGCAAGCTGTCTAACAAGGTCTCCGGTCTTATACATCCTTTTTTTAGCATTATAGGTTCTTTTATCTTGGTATTTAAAAGGACAGGGAACAAACTGTTGAGCTGTGAGTTTAGGTTTTTTTAAGTAGCCTCGAGCAAGACCAAGACCAGCTATATATAGCTCCCCAACAGCACCTGCGGGTAGCATTTTGCCTCTTGAGTCTAAAACATAAATCATTGTATTCGCTAAAGCTTTCCCTATTGAAACCTGAGAAAAACCTTTTTTTAACTCTTTAATTGTTGACCATATCGTTGTTTCTGTAGGCCCGTAAACATTCCAAAGTTGCTTTACATATTGCAATAAAGACTTTGCGAGTGAATAAGGAAGATCTTCTCCCCCACATAAAAGACGAATATTAGAGTTTAAATTTTTTAAAAATGGCATCATCACAGAATATAACGATGGTGTGGCTTGTATAACACTAATTTTATATTTATTGATTAATGAAATTAGTTTTTGAGGAGCCAGAATATCGCTTTCTTTAGCAATAATAACCTCTCCTCCTTTCAAAAGAGGTAAATAAAGTTCAAGTGCGGCAATATCAAAAGCAACTGTCGTAACAGCCAATAGGCGATCAGTTTCATTAAAATTAATATGCTGCCCAACACTTATTAAAAGGTTTACAAGGCTTTTATGCTCAATCATAACACCTTTTGGAATGCCTGTGGTACCAGATGTATAAATAACATACGCTAAATCGTGGCTTCTTATATTAGATCCCTGAGGGTTACAGTTGGAATATGTTGATATTTTATTTTGAGTAATTTTTGCATCAACGCTCAGAATGAAAGGAGATTTATTCGATGATGAAGGATAAGATTTACTAATAATATTTTCGAGTTTTGCGCAATAAGCTTCATTTGTTAAGATAAAATGAGGTTCACTATCATGTATGATAGCTTCAATTCGCTGATCTGGGTACCTTAAATCGAGGGGAATATACGTCCCACCAGCCTTCATAACCGCTAGGAGGGAAATCAACATAAAAAGACTTCGCTCCATATACAAAGCAGCAAAAAAATTTGAATTAGAATGGCAGTGCGATTTTAGGAAATGGGCAAGTTGGTTTGCAGCGTGATTGAGCTCTGCATAGGTTAAGGTTTGATCTTCAAGTCGTGCTGCAATTTTATTAGGAGTAGCTTCAGCATTCTTTTCTAAGAACTCTAAAAATAAAGTTTTTTCAGAAAGTTCTCGCGATGTCTCGTTTGATAGAACAAGAGCTTGGTAGTAGCTATCTTCATTAAGTTGAAGAAGTTCGCTGAAAGTTATTTTCCTATTTTTAAAAAATTTGAAGTTGTTAATTAGGGTATCAAATGATTGAATGATATCTGTAGACTCAAGCCAAACTTTATTCGCTCTGATTTGTAAAGTGCTATCTCCTTCTTTGTAGCTTATGGAAAATGGTTTATTTTGTTCCGTTAGCGCATTATAGTACACAGATACTGGGATTGTGATATTCTCTGTAAGAGCACTTGAGCAGTAAAAAAAATTATCAAAAATTAAAGAATAAGGTTTTTCAAGTTTGTTACATAAAGTAGCGTAACTGTCATCGTAATTAAGTTCGATAAATTTTGGTATTTTTTTTACTTTTGTTATTGGCCAAGAAACACTTTGGAAGTAATCAAAGACATAAACGCCCTCCTGACGACCATTAAAAATCATCATCAAAGCTAAAGATAAAATTTGGACATCATTTGGATGAATCGAATTGGCCTTAAAACTAACCACCTTTGAAGTAGGCGACTCTAAGGAAAAGTTACATAGCTCTTGTCCATTATATAAATATTCACTTGATTGTAGAGGTGCATTGTAACGGTGAACAGATTCAGCCTTCTCAAAAAAATCCATAAATTCGTACAGCTTATTGTGCCTACACAAATTTTTAGGAACGAGCTCATTTTCCGGTTGATCCAATCGACTTAGGATCACTACTGTATCAATAAATAATTCAGTTAAATCCTCAGTTATTGCATCTACAGAGATAGGGTTTGGTAAGCAATGGATATGTTTTTTAATCAAAAATTCATTATTTCTGATTCTAAGCCAAGAACTAATTTCTAAATTGTTATTTTTATTTTCTATTGTAAATAAAATTTTTGCTGCAGTTAGTTCTTCAAAACCAACACCTAGATCAACAACATAATCAACTTTAGGTAAAGGAGAATCCTCTTCAATATATTCAATGCCATGATAATAAAGTTTTTGCCATTGAGTTATTTGTTTAGGCGATATAGCTAAATATACCTGATGACCAACATCTACCAAATAACTAACAAAACTATTTACTAAACGATGATCCTGGCCATTAATAAGGATACGCAATACTTTCAATTCTTTTCCTCCCAGGTTTACTGTTTTCTGAATGAATGATTTATGAGCAACAATATAGAATAAAATAGATTTTATTGAAAGACTTTCTGATGGAAATATTCTGTTAATGTAAACCAATTAAAGTAATTGAAACAACAGGTTCTTGAATGGCTTAACTACTTATCTAGGACAGCCCCTAAATTAAAAATTTCTAAACCTATGGTTGGCATATTTATTATTTATGTATAGTCCAAATTTCCTCTCCATAACCCAGAAAATTTATATAATAGGATTAACTCATTGCAACCGCAACCTTTCTCTCACCTTGATATGGCTCCCTTCCATGTGCCATAAGTAAGTTGTCTAAGATGAGAATATCTCCATGTTCCCAATCAAAAGTTATTTTTTCTTGAGAATAAACATCTCTAATATGTTCTAAAACTTCACCTTCAATTGTTTCTCCATTGCCATAAAAAGCATTTCGAGGAATATTATTTATACCAAATTCATTAATAAGAGAGTTTTTTGAAATTTCATCAAGAGATGAAACATGATAAAGATGAGCTTGATTAAACCAGACAAGCTCTTTACTTATAGGGTGGGTTAGCGTAGCTTTGCATACTTGTTTGGTTGTTAATTCAGGAAACCCATCTTTCCACTGATATTCTATACCTTCTTTTTTGCAGTATTCTTCAACTTCATTTTTTTTATCAGTTTGGAATACATCTTCCCATCTTAAATCTGTACCCTTAGAATAGTTCCGAATATACATGACGCCATGCTCTTCAAATTTTTCTCTTATTTTCTGATCTATTTTTTTATACACTGCGCGGCTATCTGCTATAGGCGTTTGCCCCCCTGAACTAGCAACAATACTACTATAAAAAAATATTTTAGATGGCCAGGAATTAGAATAAGAACACTCATTGTGCATCGAAATTTGCTTTTCTGGAGGGTACTCCGTTGACGTATATATTTTTCCACCCAACCTTGTTCTTGGTGTAGAACGATTTACATATTCAAGAAGGTTAGGTGATACTTTATGAACAAAGCGGTTAAATTCAGATACAGAACTGATATTAAAATTTCTTAATAGGACTCCACCATATTTTAGGATACATTCATCTAACGTTAACATATTTTCTGCTAACCACCTAAACGGATCAAAATCTTTGCTTTTTGGAGTAAAAAGAAGTGGGCCTGAATTATCCGGTATTAAGTTGCTGATATCCATCTCAGAACAATTTGAATGTAGTGGTCCTTTCATCTCACTTCTCCTTATTGATTGGGTTCACTATAGAAAAATATGTTAATAAAATTATAGGAAAATGTAGGTTGTTATAGTGAACGTCAGTTTCCCTGTCTAAATTCTATCCTTTTTGGTAAAATCTCCTATTCTAATCTTAAATACACTAATAAATATATTATATGAGTATTAACTCTTTATATTCACAAATATGTCTAAGCTACTTCGAAAGCCTTCTTTTGAAAAGGTTTACCCAACTTACTGCCCTATCGATCAATTGATATTGATCATCCATTATCCTGTTTTTAAAGGCTATTCTTCCTACAGAATCCCCCTTAATTATGTTTGAAGAGCTGGAGGACGTGTAAATAAATGCTTCAGATTCATCTTTTATGTCATTAATGCACTCTCCCGAGCGCATAAAAACAATAGAATTATCATCACTCAACTTCCATATACCACTTTTTACGTTCTTAGTACTACCCACTTGATCGTCAGTATGGGTAAGTATTAATTGACTAAAATAATTTTTATTAGAAATATGCTGAATATTTAGATTGAATTCATCCACGCTAATTTTAAAATTGACGTCAAAATATTCTAACAGATGAAACAAAAACATAGGTATACCAGCAATACCTGTTACTTCATTAGTTAAAAAACCAGCAGAGGAGATCCTTGGGTTTATTTCTCCAAAGAAAACTTTATTTGTCATTCTGTCCAAAAGATAATCTACGGTAAAGCTCCCTCGAAAATTTTTTTGATTATATAGATAGTTTCCTATTTTTTTTGTATATTCCAGTATTTTATACTTATTTTCTTCGTCTATTACATCTTTAAATATTTCATTACCGCAGGACCCTCCCTCATAATCAGTAAGGTTTCTATCACCAACCAAATCTGTAAGAACAGGACCTAAGATAGTCCCACACCGTGTAGCACATGCATCAATACCATATGGCTTACAGCTAATTTCTTTCATGATTCTCATAGGACCATTATTAAATATCTCATCCTTATATTTAATGATGTCTTGTTCACTTCTGATGAAATAAGTCCCCTCACCTGAACTACCGAGAGGAGATTGTATAACTAGTCTATTACCAAACTTCTTTTTTATATTATCAATATCCGAATGATCATTTATTTCTGCAATATGATAGGGAACACTTGGAATGCCAAGTTTTTCAATTGTTTCAAGTATATCAATCTTACTATCTATTTGTTCATAGAGGTTATATGGAGGGTTAAGCAATTGAAAATCATGTTTTTTTAACAAAGCTTCTGTAGATGCATTATATTTCAAAAAAACGAAGCTCGGCTTGATAATACTGCTTTTAATCTCTTCAATTAATATAGGATCAGAAAGTATAATATTTGCAAAGAGATTGTGATTTAGATCTAATTTATGAGCCTTGAGTTTTTTACTATAGAGCTCATCATCCAAAGTTATGTATTTGAACTTTTTTACCCATTTGTCAATATTTAAAAGATTTACTTTTGTTAGCGATACATAATATGTAGGAATTAAATTATTTTTAAAAAATTCTTTTATCTCACCAATTGAATTAAGTTCGTAATTTTGTTTTCCTGATATTATGGTCACAAATTAACTCCCCTCAAATTTTCCATAAAGAAAATATATCTAAACGTCTGCGAGCTACAATAGGTAAAATTAAATAACTTTTTTAAGAAACACAGTTTATAGCAAACGAAATCTCATCTTATATATCATAATAATCAAACTATTAGGTACATAGCACCATAGACCAAGTATAAATAGAAAATTCCAATAAAAATGCCTCAAGCTTTTTGTATATCCCGATGTAAAGGTTTTTAGAACACTATCTTTAGTGTGCCACTCTATATTCATAGATATATTTATTTCCTTACCCTTAACATAATGCAGGGTATAAGGTGGTAAGTATAATAAATCCCCAGAATTTAAATCAGCCTTAATAGGGGTTACATTTTTAAATTTAGGAAATTTTAAAAAATCAGGGTGCTCAAAATCTACGAGGGAATTGCCGCCATCACTAGATATATAGCAATTATCTATTTGCTCAAAAGGTATTAATATAAACAACTTACGACCACGCATTTGAAAAAAACTATTATGAGCTCCTAAGGAATCATAATGCAGAGGAGTAACCATATTTTTATTACCATAATATACTGGCATGATTTTAATAAAGTTTTTCATATACCATTCACCTACAAATATTTTAGGCGTAAAGTTAAAATCATTAACTAATATAGAATCTATCATCTCTAGAGTGTTATTACACATATAATAAAACTCTTCATCTTTGGTTCTATCTCTTGAATTATCTCCATCCAGCCACTTTAAATATTCTTTAAGCGTAAGATAAGAATTGGTATATTTACCCCCTATCCCCCTTGTAACTTTAACTTTCTTTCTTCCTGCTTTTTCTTCAAAATATTCGTTTGTCCAACATTTTGCAGCTCTGCAATTTGAAAAAAAATTTCTTATAACTACGGGCTTTTTATTCAAAAACTTTTTTTTAAAAATATCTGTATCATTTGCCTGAATCTCTTCGACATCCAAAAATTTATAATCATACATAAAGATAGCCTCATCCCTGGATATTTTAAAAGAATAGAAAATTTTATAAATACATAATGTTTTATATAGCTTCTTAATCATATAGAACCATAGCACCACTAAACTTGGCAAGAACAAAAACTCATCAGACTTTCCAAAATACTAATCGAATAGATTTCTTAAAAAGAGTGAATATAAATTGATTGTTTTAAGATTTAAAAACCTCAATATAGTTTAATAAACATATAATATTCGCATTTTAGCATTGGGTAACTTAGCTAGTACTTTTAGGTAGATGTGCGTAAAATTCTTTGAAAAACCATTAGTAGTGCATTCATTTATACCTTCCAAGGCTCTATTATGAAACGCATTTATTATCTTTTTACCATACAGTAAACTCTCATGTCTAAGGTATGTTGAATGATTAGTCAAAGAAACTTCACCTCTTGCCTTTCTTCAATATTGAGTTACATACATTATCCTCTTTTCTACCTGCTTTTAAGACTGGTACTTTTTGAGACTTTAAGCAATCATTATTATAAATTTGAGTTTACCTTAATCAAAAAGAACTGGAGATTTTCTGCTTGTTCAACTATCTTTATGGTTATCGATTTATATATAATTAGATGCCCGATCTCAGGAATTTACAAAATAGAAGATTCTATGAATAAATTATTAAATAATAAAAACAAGTTTGTTTATTATAAAAATGTTTCAACTCTTTTCCGTTTCACTTCTAATCATGGTTTTGACTTATATAATAAGGGCAATTGATTTACAAAAGCCCTAAATTATTCTCAAATCTGGGCGCCTCTAAGAACCTCTGACGAAGAGAGTTGGAGGTGATATACTCGCGGAATCCATAAATGAGAGGGAGTTGTTTATGATCCAGCCGGGCCTTTTTGATATGAATAATCGTCTTGAGAGTTTTTCAAAGTTTGGCGATCCCTTAGAAAAGCTGAAAGAAGTTGTAGATTTTGAGGTTTCCCGTTCAGAGATTGAAGAAGGACTAGGTTTCTCTGATCGATCCAAAGGAGGACGTCCTCCTTACGAGAGTGTCCTCATTTTTAAAATTCTGGTGTTGCAAACATTGTACAATCTCTCTGATGACCAAACAGAGTATCAAATCAAAGATCGTTTGAGCTTTATGAGATTCCTGGATTTGGCTCTTTGCCAGAATGTCCCTGATGCTAAGACAATTTGGCTTTATCGAGAACGTTTGACTCAAAAAGGACTCATAGAAAAACTCTTTTCAACATTTGATCAAGCTCTAAAGGATAGAGGGTATTTAGCCATGAGTGGACAAATCGTAGATGGCACGCCGGTACAGGCGTAGAACAAATGGGGTGAAAGTCCCCTGGCTCCAATTGTCTATTCGGGAGCCTAGCAGGAGGTTGAGTTTATAGGGTGACCTATAGGCTTAAGTTACCTTGAACGATAGATGCAAAGCAGCAGGCTGCAATAAAGATAAACCTATAGTGGCCTCGAGAATTGTAAATGTACTTGCCGACCGAATCGTCTACTCAGGAAGGCTGATAGAGAGTGGAATCTAATAGACATTGACCCATTCTCAGGTACCGGGGTGGTAGGGGTTGCATGCTGTGAATGTTTCACGCCCTAGGCCGGGAGATCTTGTAGAGTTCCATATGGCCAGTGGAAACGGCATTGTATAAGGGAAGACCGAAATCAAGGCTGGCTTTACAAGAAGTCCGCGGGGTTCATAGTACCATTTGTATGGCTTGGGAAACCAAGACAGAGGAAAGGAACCCTGCTTCAGTTAATGGGAAATGGAGGAGTTGAGAATGTCTGATTGTTAAAAGGCTAAGAACAGAACATTAAAAGTTCGGCAGCTCCAAAGATCTCTGAGATTGAGCGCCTTGCCCGGACAGAAAATTATACAGCGCAAGAGAAGCAAAAACTCCGAAAAGAACGTTCCAAGCCCCTTTTAAAGAAATTACACAAATGGCTTCCCTATCATCAAAGTAGGGCTTCCCCCAAGAGTCGTTTAGGGGGTGCCATTCAATATGCGCTGAATCAGTGGGAAGCCTTAAATACCTTTATTGTAGATGGTCGTCTTGAAGTTGACAACAATAGGGCTGAGAGAGCGATTAAGCCTGTCGTGATTGGGCGGAAGAATTACCTTTTTTGGGAGGCCCTAAAGGGGGTGAGGCAGCTGCTATTATGTATACGCTTGCAGAGACGTGCAAAAAGAATAATGTGGATCCTTATCATTACCTGGCCGATGTGCTAGAGCGTCTCCCAACCCATCCTCACAAAAAAATTAATGAACTGCTGCCTTATAACTGGCAACCTTCTCAGCCCGTCCTTGAGAAAAATCAAAATTTTACCGTAGCTAATTCTTTAGCAGTATAGGTGGTTGGTCTGACGTTTACGTATGTATTGCAAGAGAATAAAAGCTAAGATTTGGCAAGAGGAGTTTCTTAGGAAAGCAGTCGCCATCTTTTCCGAACCCCGAAGCAAAGGTATGAATTCATGAGAGATCACAGATCCTTTTTTCCTTGGAACAGATGGCTCGTACTTTAGAGGTAAGTCGTAGCGGCTATTACAATTTTATCAAAAGACCTCCCAGTGCAAGAGAGCTTGAAAATGAAAAAATTATTAAAAAGATAAAGACCATTTCTAAAGCGAGTCATGAAACTTATGGAAGTCCAAGGATTCATGCAGAGCTTCTTGAAGAAGGTGTATTCTGCTCACGAATACCACCTGCGCATTCCGCTGAAGATTGTCAGTGATTACGCTCCAAAGTTGCTGGCGATTACGATTAAAGTTGCCGTTTTTATCGGAGCGTTAGCGACGTAAAAATTATTTCTTTAATACCTCCTAAAATGCAAGAACATTTTTGTCATCCATACATGGTGTCCTTTCAGTGGGTTTTAGGGTTACTATTTTTTTGTGCTTGAGATGATTCTTGCTTTTCTTCCTGAGCTTTAGATAAATTGCTTATATCATTTAATTTACTTTTTTTCTTGCACATGGATTCTCCTTTCACCCTACTCACCGGATTTGAATCCTTACTTTTACCCACAAGTAGACATAAAATAATAAAAAAAGCAAAGGGAGTAAAAGGATGGAAAATAGGCCCAGAAGGCTTGAATATTGATATTTCAGAAGAGAAATGGCTAGAAAGAGAATTATAGCATATTAAACTTGGAGATAAGAGGCTTATAAGGAGGCTTATTAATACGAGCCTTCTTATAGAAGGAAAAGCCTCTGGGTCAATAAATCAAAGCTGCGAAACATGGAAAGAGGCTAAAGGAGCTTATAGGCTATTGAGTAATAAGAAACTTGATGCAAAGGAGATTTATTTTTCTCACTATAAAGAAACAGGAGCAAGGATTAAAGGAAATGAAGTTGTATTTTCGATTCAAGATACAACTTATTTAGATTTTGACTCACATGTTGAGCGTGAGCAAATTATCTGATGCATAAACTGGGGGATTTTAATTTTAATCAAAATAAATGAGGGATGCATAAAAAAACCATCAAAGAATTTGCAAAAATTCTTGATGGGTTTTACTCTTTTATTAACGTAGAAGAGCAACATTACTTACGCCAAATAGCTTAGCTATCTTGTACATAGAAACTCCACACATTCCATAGAGCACAATTCCAAACACTCTAAGAGCAAGGTGTATTCCACGTCTTTTTGTATTTGTAAAGTTGCATCCACATTCTTGACACCGGTATCTTTGTAATCCTCTTACAAAGCCATTTTTAACATATTTGATTGATCCACATTTTTTGCAGCACTTTTTGTCATGGTTCACCTCGATGACTTTATTATGCCATTCCTCTGCCTTAATGCCTATCTTTAGTTAGATGTCACAAAAATATAGGTTGTTCGAGGTTCTCAGATTTCATAATACAATAAGCCATAATGCTATAATTATCTTATAAATTCTTAAAAAATATGAAATTGTGAGAATTAAGAGATATAATTTAAATATGATCTATAGAAAAAAAACAAGCAACGAGAAGGAATCTTAAAAACTAAACCTAGTACGCAAATTAAATTATAATAAGCGGTTTTAATTGGCATTCCTTGGAAGACTTTTGCTAAACCATATAAAGAACTGCGGGGCGTATGAAAATCAATGTTAAAAGATATGGATTCTTCGAGACCCCTTACTGAGTGAATTGTCCCTGGTGGCATGTATAAAATGTCACCAGCATTAACTACGACTTCCATCATTTTTAAATTAATATTATCTTTTATGCTATTGAGTTGAGGTCTTTCAGTATCTGAGTTAAACCATCTCCAGCCAACTCTATTAAGGTAAATATGATTTTTATATTCAATTAATACAAATCGTTTTTTACCATAAACTTGGAAAAAAAGGTTATGAGTATAAAGACAGTCAAAATGTAAGGGTGTCCAACTACCTTTGGGCCCCATAAAAAATTGCACGTAACGCCACCATTTATAATGATACCATTTTGGCAAGATAGTTAAAAAAGATAAATCAATATCAGATATCAGCTCCTTCATCATGCTAAACATAGGAATATCATGGCAATAGAGAATATCTCCTTTCATTGGATAATGACAATCTCTTCTTTCTATTAAATAATTTATATAATTACACAAAGTCGTGTTGGAAACGTTTATAGAATTGTCTTTTCTATACCGCTTAACTGGAATTTTTAGATTAGGATTAATAGAAGATATAAACTCTGGGGACCATTTTTTTGACGTAGTGCGAATACATGAAGCATTACGAATTATAAATGGTTCTCTTTGCTCCATATAATTATTAATTTGTTTTTGGTTGTTTAAATCAGTAGTCTTTATCATAATGATTTTTATATTAAGTATACTGATAAGATAAAGCATGTATGCTGGTATGTCAACTAGATATAATTGATTGATATAATTGAATACCTCACCATCCATCAGTTTGTGAAGGAAGACCAAAGGGGAGGTAGAGAGAAGAAGCCCTGAAGAATCCGTATGATACATCGAAGCCCTCGTTTAAAAAGAGAAATCATACGCCTAAAAGCTTTTTTCGGACATTAATCTGGACTTTTTTCATAATAGAAAGGATGGTGAATTTCATCCTAACGTCCTGCAAAACAGCCCAATATAGAGCTAAAGCCATAACCAGAAAGAGACAGTCAAGGCGCTTAGAATGTTTACATTTAAGTTCTTACTGTTGAAATTGGAACAAGTCTTTGGACCCTGGGAAAGGTCTGAGGAACTCTCCCTTAAGAAGCTTTTCTTTCATGATTATTAATGAGAGTGCCCTTTAAATATGGATTAAAAATAGATTTAATATTCATAGGAATATTATAATGCTGGCATAATTTTATTGCTGGGAAATGTAATACATTTGAACCTTTGTTTGAAATTTTAAACATTTCAGAATAATTTAATTTTTCAATTAACTGAGCTCCTGGTTCTATCTTAGGATCATGAGTATATACTCCTGCAACATCCTTATAAATTTCTAATTCGTCCGCATCTAAAGCAACTGCTAGTATAGCTGCACTGTAGTCGCTTCCTTCTCTTCCAAGAGTAGTGGTAATACCATCTTCTGTGCTTCCAATAAAGCCTTGTGTTATAAATATGCCATCATAGTTTTGAGAAAATATAGATGAGCGGCAGACCTCTTTTATCTTGTGCATTATTGGATGAGCTCTGCCGAAATTATCATCTGTAATTATTAATTTTCTAGCATCTAGACAAGAAATATTAAATCCGCACGATTGTAAATAACTTGTTAATATTGCGCTACTGAGTCTCTCTCCTATTGATAACAGTTGATCCATTTGCATGAGTGAGAAATTAGAAGAGATTAACTCTTTCATTTCAATTTCTATCTTATTTATATAATTCGATAATTCGTTAGAATCCAAAAACAAACTATTGATGATATTTTTATGAAACCCCATTATTCTAGAAAAACAATTTTCTTTTTCTAAAGATGAACATGAAGATAATTTGATGAGCTGATCTGTTATACCTTTACAAGCACTTACAACAATGAACTTAATTTCTGGGCGATGATGAAGAATACCAGGGATATTCTTAAAATCTTTAGCATTTGTTAGCGTGCTTCCTCCAAACTTAGCAACAATCATGCGGCTTGACTGCCCATACAACTTTTTGGAAAGTAATTATAGCTAGCAAATTTTTCTAAGGCGTTTTCTAAAATTCTAATTCCTTTTTGCAAATAATTATCTTCTATATTTAAGGGTGGTAAAAGCTTTATAACTTGATTACGTGATCCAGCTGTTTCTACTAATAAACCATCTTTAAAACATATTTTAGCAACCTCCTGAGCTATATTTTCCTGCTCAAATTCTAGCCCCCAAATCATTCCCCGGCCTTTTAACTTTATAGTAAGATTGCTCTCTTCTACTAACTTTCGCAAACTTTTTTCAACTAAAAGAATTTTTTCCTGCATAGAAAGAATAAAGGTGTTATCTTCCCAGAAACTTAATGTTTCATATGATGATACAAAGGCAAGGTTGTTCCCTCTAAAAGTTCCATTATGTTCTCCAGGAGCCCAAACATCGTGTTCTGGTTTAATTAATACGATGCTAAAAGGTAGTCCATATCCACTTAATGATTTTGATAAGCATATAATATCAGGGAAAACATTATATTTTTCAAAACTAAAAAAGCTGCCTGCTCTACCGCAACCAACCTGTACATCATCTATAATAAGTAAGGAGTTAAAACGTTTTGCTAGTGCTTGTAGCTCAACTAGCCATTTTTCTGATGCCACATTAACTCCGCCTTCGCCTTGAATGGTTTCAACAATAAAAGCAGCTGGTGCTTGAACGCCACTTTCAGGGTCTTCTAAAAATCGCTCAATATATTTTATTGTGTTTACACCATCCCCAAAATAGTTATCGAAAGGCATAAACACAGCATTGCTTAGAATAAGTCCTCCACCTTCCTTTTGAGACCTCATGCCACTTACTGATAGGGAGCCAATGGACATTCCGTGAAAAGCATTTGTAAATGTAATAATGTTGCTACGTCCGGTTATTTTTTTTGCGAGCTTTAGAGCAGCTTCAATAGCGTTGGTTCCAGTAGGCCCACAAAACTGTACTTTATATTCCATATTTCTAGGTTGTAATATGGTTTTATCGAATCGCTCCAAAAAATTTTCTTTTGCATGTGTAAACATATCTAATGAATGAATGATTCCATTTTCTTGAAGATAGTTAATTAAAGCTTGTTTTATTTTTGGATGATTGTGGCCATAATTTAAACTGCCGGCCCCACAAAAAAAATCAATATATTGTGAGCTATTACTGGCTGTTAAAATACATCCCAAGGAGTGAGTAAAAACTACAGGATATTTTCTGCAATATGATCTTACGTTAGACTCTAGTTTATCAAATATATTTTGCATCTCATTTCCTTAAAAATATATTAACGCATTTTGCAAAATTTTATATAAAAAAACTACATCGAGTTTAGATGTTATTCCGTCACCCATAATTATGAAACAGGAACTACCACGTATACAGATAATTATATCAGTATATTTTGTTGTCTGTCCAGCTCCCATTTTACAATCCAGGAACGAGTTAGTAGTTTTATTTTTCTGGGCTCTTAGATTCAGTGAAGAACAAAAGAAATTTCACCACTTTGGTCTGTGCTCAACACTCAAATAGCTAGAAATCATAAATTAGATCATTAATTTTCCAAGGGCAGGGTATAAACCTTCGCCTTTAGGCGGAATTGCTTTAGCGGAATAGAGTCTTTAAGATGCAAGTATGGAAAAAGACAGATATAAACGCGGAGCACATACGGTGCTGGAACTACAATACCATTTTGTGTGGAAGACAAAATATAGCTATCCAGTTTTACAAGGAGACATAGGGCTAAGAGCGAGAGATCTAATCAAACAAATATGTGCAGAAAAAGAAATGTCTGTCGTAAGGGGTAATATACGAGCCAACCATATTCACGTTTTAGTGAGCGCTCCGAGCCACTTGTCACCCGCGAAGATGGCACAATACTTGAAAGGGAAGAGCTCTTTTCGACTTATGCAAGAGTTCCTAGCTTTAAAGAAAAGATACTGGGGTAGCCACTTATGGGGGAGGGGGTATTTTTGCAGTACGATAGGAGCAGTCACTGAGGAGATGATCAAAAAGTACATTGAAGAGCAATCAGATGAGCCAGGGAATTTTAAGGTATGGGATGAGCAGGATTTATCCTCCCAAGGCTCGCCTTTAGGCTAGCTACATACCACCGGCTTTCTCTAGCCGGTGGTCGTTGATTCCCATTTGCTCTAAATTAACAAAGTTATCTGACTACAGAGGTAAATTACTTATTTTTCTTCTGTTCTGCAATCTGTTTTCTTAAGCTTAAAGGCCTCATATCTACCCATACTTCTTCAATGTAACATAGACATTCCTCTTTAGTTCGTGGACAACCAACAGACTCTTACCCTTCTTGGATTTCTTATAATAAGGCCAAATTGAATACTGTTCTTCATGGCTTGTCACTACAAAATAAAGCTCTACTGATTCATCCCTGAATGTTAAACTATTCTCATTAGATTGCTGAAGATCTGTCATTTATTCTGCTTATTTTTAACATATAGCGGAAGGTGGAACTTACTGGAGCCTCCTATCATCAAGTAATTCTAAATAACCAAATCCTTGCCTTGCTTTTAATTTAACCCGAACGTTTAAGGAGAGTAATTAACAGATTGAAAGGATTGAGGTATTCTCTATTTTGCAACAAATAGGGAGATACCACAATGAAAATAGATTACTAAAGCGCCATTAGAGGTGCGCCAGGATAAGCCTGGTGTTTCTAGCGGGTGAAATTCCCGTCCTGGAAAGAGTGAAGCCCGCTCACCAGGAATCGAGTCTTGGGCTTATGGAGGTAACCACATGAGTTAAGCGTAGATAGAACGACATTCAGGCCGTAACGCAAGTGAAGCAACTCAGCTCCATGAAGCGCTATAGTCCGAGGGCCGACAGGGTCTCTAACCTGGAAGGCTACAACAGGCAACCAATAGTAGGGCAATGGGTGCCGGAGACCTCGGCGGGGTCTATGAGTATGACATGAATGGAAACAGAAGCACAGAGGAACCTGGGATATCCTGCCGGCTCTTCTCTCACAGGGAAGTATTAGCCGACAAGTGTAAAAGCGAGGAAGCTGAAAAGGCCGTCAGGAAGTCAGATGGGTCGTATTACCGAAGAAGTAGGGTAACGCCTACGGAGGGAAGGACCCTGGGTAAAATTGATCTTGAAAAGGAAACGTCCATGAGGCCAACAGAGCCACTATCAAAGACGGAAACGAAACTGAAAAGAATAAGATGGTTATCTGAGAAGGACTCAAAGAGGGAGTATCACAATCTGATGCATCTCTTCAATGAAGACTCTTTCAGAGAATGTTTCAATGAGCTAGACGGAAGGAAGGCAGTTGGAGCAGATGGAATAGGTAAAGAAACGTACAGAGAAAATTTGGATGAGAATCTAAGAAACCTAACAGCCAAGATGAAAAGGATGGCATATCGACCTGGGCCAGTACGACAAGTACTGATACCAAAAGCCGGGGATCCAAACAAGAAACGCCCCTTGGTATAGGCAATTTTGAGGATAAAATCGTCCAGAGGATGATGCAGAAAGTATTAGAGAGCATATATGATCCTCAATTCCTGAAATGTTCCTATGGATTCAGAGCAGGAATGGGATGTCATAATATGTGTGATTCGTAGACATGGTTACAATACTATTGTCAGAAGAAATCATGACTTGATATCATCCCATGTCGAGGAGTTTTTTTGGAATTCCATGTTTCTTTGGCGCTTAAGAAGTTTAAGTGCTTGGT
>Ga0209935_1002392_pt1 | contig 23175 bp, 38 predicted proteins | sample ThiBio_1000_plan_2_FD_183958 | JGI IMG/M metagenome (GOLD analysis project Ga0209935, IMG submission 183958) | Wastewater bioreactor microbial communities from Cape Town, South Africa - Thiocy_cont_1000_plan (SPAdes) | ecosystem: Engineered > Bioreactor > Thiocyanate-remediating >...
GATTGATTGATTGATTGATTGATTGATTGATTGATTGATTGATTGATTGATTGATTGATTGATTGATTGATTGATTGATTGATTGATTGATTGATTGATTGATTGATTGATTGATTGATTGATTGATCATCAACCAATGCAGGACAACAATATTGGAGCAGAAGGAGCACGACACATCAGCGATGCTCTTCGAACCAATACCTCCATCACCAATATCAACCTTGAGGTACTTCATTCTCTCTCAATCAATCAATGACGAATATTGGTCTATATCAATGATTGGGATATCAACAACACTCTTTCATATTTTCCATTGATTTGATTGATTGATTGATTGGTTGATGATCAACCAATGTAGTTCAACGATATTGGAGATGAAGGAGCACGATACATCAGCGATGCTCTTCGAACCAATACCTCCATCACCGTTATCAACCTTGAGGTGCTCCATTCTCTCTCTCTCTCTCTCTCTCTCTCAATCAATCAATCAATGACGAATATTGATCGATATCAATGACTGGAATATCAACCAACACTCTCTCATATTTGCCATTGATTGATTGATTGATTGATCATCAACCAATACAGGTCAATAGTATCTCTCAGTCACTGCTTGATGAGATTGAGCAATATCTTGAACGAAACCGCAATCAACCTCGAGTTCGAACTCAACGACCACTCCAACCAGAGACTCGAACCACATCGTTATCCTCCAGCGCTCCTGTTGCATCAGCACCTCCCACACTGTCACACGAAGACTGGCGAGTGCAATCATTGCAAGAAGAACTCGAACTCGAGAGAGATCTTCGAACAGCAGCCGAACAAGAACTCCAACTCGAGAGAGATCCTCGAACATCAGCCGAACAAGAACTCCAACTCGAGAGAGATCTTCGAACAGCAGCCGAATCAGCCAGAGCTGCATCTGAAGCTGAAGCATCTCGAATTCGATCTCAAGGTGCGCTTCTCCTTCTCTTCGTTCAATCTCAGTTCGGTTGTTGTGATCGTGTTGTTGATCGATCATCCTCATGATTGGAATGATTGGATTGGATTGGATTGGATTGGATTGGATTGGATTGGATTGGATTGGATTGGAATGGATTGGATGAGAAGCAGATGGCGACAATGTTGATGATGACTCAGCTCTCTCGGAGTGGCGAGTTCCACTCGATGAGTTGAGCATCGACGAATCATCGCCATCACTCGGCGCAGGCTCTCTCGGAGAGGTCAAGCGAGCGACGTGGACCAACAACGGCCTCAAGATCGCAGTCAAGCGATTGTTCTTCATGGCCACCGATGCAGCAGCGCTGCGAGCCATGGGAGGAGCTCTCAGCACGAGCCAGCGACAACAAGTGCTTCGAGACTTCATCGAGGAGTGCTCGATCAACTCGTCGCTTCGACATCCGAACATTGTGATGTTCCTCGGAGTGGCGGTCGATCGAGAGTCGAACAACTCACCTCGATTCTTGATGATGGAGCTGATGGATCGATCGTTGCACGACGAGATCTTTCCTGGAGGCGTGGTTCCTCGACAAGGAGCGCCAATGTCGCTCGATCGAGTGGTGTCGATCTTGCTCGATGTGAGTCGAGCACTGGCGTACTTGCACTCGCGAGATCCGCCAGTGTTGCACCTCGATCTCAAGCCTCGGAACGTGTTGATCGATCGATCAGGCACGGCCAAGATCGGAGACCTCGGCGAGGCTCACGTGATCCAATCGACTCAACGAGCGACGCAACGAGTGTTCGGCATCGGTACGCCAGTTTACATGGCTCCCGAGATGACGATCGAAGGGCTGGCGAAGGGAGCGGCGGCAGATATGTTCTCGCTCGGAGTGATGGCATGCGAGATGTCGTCAGGTCGTCCTCCCAATCCTTCGAGCCAGATCCAGTTCGTGCAAGGATCGCTTCGAGTGGTTCCCGAGAGGGAGAGGCGAGCATCAGATCTTGCAGGAATGAGGCACGAGGAGTTGAGAGAGCTGGTGGATCAGTTGGTGATGGATGAGGCAGAGAGACGATGGAATGCGATGAGAGTGCAATCGTTCCTTCAAGCGATTGTTGATGGTGGTGGTCAGGTTTAGATGATGATCGTTGAGACCCAATCGATCTCTCTCAATGACTCGTGTTTGATTTGTTGATGTTGATGTTGGATTTGATAGTCGCACCAAGATTGATAGAATAGAGTAGAATAGAGTAGAATAGCTTGTGTTTGTTTGATGACGATTGATGAATGACAACCATCTCTCATCTTCCCTCTCAATCAATCCGGCATCTCTCGCAATCAAGACTTGATCGCAACCAATGAGTCACCCTCACGAGAAGTCGAGCCTCTCCAATCAATTACTCACAACCAAACCAAACCCGAGGCGAGATATTCGAGGCCGACCAACAAGAGAGATATTCGTATCATCGATTAAGGCTCCCGGTTGAGCCGAGAAGCTCTACGCTGGAGAGCGTCTACTCTCTCGCCTTCGTCGTTCGTCTCTCTCTTCTCCTTCTCTCGTCGCCTCTGCTGCTGCTGCTGCTGCGTGTCCGTCCGTCCGTGTATCGCCTGCCTCTCGTATCGTTGGTTGTATCGCAGTCTCGTTTCACAAGTAGTTGTAGTAGTGTGTGTGAGAGAGAGAGCGTGTGTGCGTGTGCGTGTGTGTGTGTGTGTGTTCGTCTCTGTCACGCGCCTCAGTACAGCACGCGTACCTCGCTCGCTCACTCGCTGTCGCTCCTTCATATCTACGCAACCTCGATATCTCTTCTATCTCTCTCTATCTCTCACAGACTCTCTCACACAGAGTAAGCAGTCATTCACCGTTATCTGTTGCCAGTAGCAAAGATGGCGTCCTTTGGACTGTTTGCCAGCAGCGACGACACCGACGCCAAGGAGCACACACGCGCCGCGGTGGTGGTTGGTAGTGTCGCCGTCACGGGCTCGATCTCTCTCGATAGCGACGAGGTCTCGAGTGCCAAGTTGTTGGTGAGCTATCTCTTCGAGCCGACAAGCCAAGCGTACGATACGCTGCAGGTTCGACTGCCGCTGGGCGCACACGCCGAGCGTCCGACCGAGCCCGTTCGTGCGTTCGTGCTCGGCGTCGAGTCGTCGCTCGAGTTCGTGCGCCTCGACGAGCACGAGCACGACGTCGTGTACGTGCTCAAGGCCGTGCCCGAGAACGCCAAGGTCTCGATCAACGCCGAGTATCAATTGCGATCTCCGCTCTCGGACTCGACGCCCTCGGTGCAGCTGCCGCTGCCGGCCGAGCCGCTGGCGCTCACGCTGAACCTCTCGTTCTCGCCGGCGCACTATCGCGTCGCGGCGCAGTCGCTCTCGCTGCTCACGGCCGCCACGGCCGCCAATCCAGTCGTGCACATTGTCCACGAGCAGGCGACCAACAGCAACAACAACGGCGACGTGCGGCTCTCGTTCGAGGGCCCGGTGAACTCGGCCAAGCTGCTGCTGACCTTCACGTCGTCGGGCTCGGGTCGCTCGTCGATCACCAGCAGCCGCGAGAGCGTCGACGACGACGAGTCCGAGAGCGACTCGCAGGACGACGACGAGTCCGAGGGCGACTCGCAGGACGACTCGCCGGCCTCCAGTCGTCAGAACGGCGGAGAGGATCGGCCCAAGCTGCAGTACACGCTTGATACGCTGCGCCGCTTGCAGTTCGGCCCCGTACGTTATCCAATCGAACAGCACGCGAGACCGGAGAGAGAGAGAGAGAGAGAGAGAGAGAGAGACTGTGGTTGGAGGTGGCGCTCACCGTTCGTTGCCTGCTCGTTGTAGGGATGTACCGAGATGCCCGACACGCTCCGAGACAACACCTCGCTGCCGATCCTCAAGCGCGAGACCGACCTCCGCAGCAGCTCCGGCAGCTCCGGAGGAGGCAAGAAGGGTGGCGGCGGCAAGGGCTCTCAGAGGCGCAAGGGAGGCCGCAACCAAGACCGCCCCAGCGGTGGTGGTGGTGGTGGTGGTGGCGGTGGCGGTGGCAACCGAACGCCCAAGCGCACGTCAGGCACCAGCATCCCGACACTGAACGAGGCGCCGGTGGCTCCTCTGGTGCAGTCAGAGAACGCCTGGAAGCGTCCGGGAGCTGCCAGCGGTGAGGGCGAGGAGGAGCAGGCCGTTACCACTCTCCGCTCGATCAATGGGTACGCCCTCTGCCATCCATACTCGTGCTGCCCCGCTACTCTTTCTCTCTCTCTCTCTCTCGGTTGATCTAACACACACACACACACACCCGACTTTTGCGCTTCTACAGCATCTTGAACAAGTTGACGCTCGAGAATTTCGACTCACTCTCGAACAAGATCGTGTCGCTCGGCATTCCCAGCGCACACATTTTGATCTCGATGATCCGCATGGTGTTCGACAAGGCGCTCTCGGAGCCCAAGTTCAGCCAAATCTACGCCGACCTTTGCGTCAAGCTGGCTGCCGGCTGCCCAACCTTCGACGACTCGGACAACCCAGAGCAAAAGGTGTGTGGCCGACGCGATGCGATATTTGCGCTCGCTTGTGTGTGTGGTTGCTCACTCCTTGGTGCCCGCCCCACAGATTTCGTTCAGGCGAGTATTGCTCAACAAATGCCAGGAGGAGTTTGAGAGCTATGCCGCGTCGCAGGAGGAGATCATCAAGAACATGTCGGACCTCGAGAAGGAGGAGCATCAGGATAAGCGCAAGCGCCGCTATCTCGGCAGTACGTTGCTCGCGCCAGCCGCCATACTCTCCTCTCACTCTCACTCTCACCCTTACTCACGCGCACTCTATCGGCCCTGCGCGGCGCCACAGACATCAAGTTCATTGGCGAGTTGTACCAAAAGACGATGCTCAAGTGGGAGATCATCGTGCATTGCATCCAGCGTCTGTTCGACGAGGACGACGAGCCCGGCTACGAGTCGATGTGCAAGCTGCTGACGACCGTCGGATCTCAGCTCGACAAGAGCCAAAACAGCGCTCGCTTCCTCGATGTCGTCTTCCAGCGTCTGCAGGACAAGACCACCGCCGAGTCGCTGTGCGCGCGCATCCGCTTCATGCTCTTGGTACGTGCCTTGTGGCAGTCGCCGCTTCCCATATGCGCAACGCTCATGCCGCTGTCGCGCAGGACTTGATTGAGCTGCGTGCCAACCGATGGGTGCCTCGCCGCAAGGACGAAGGCCCGATGACGATCGAGGAGGTGCACCGAGAAGCAAGCCGCAAGGAGAAGGAGAAGGAGAAGGAGGCCGAACGCCTGCTGTCTCGCTCGGCCGAGTCGATTAACTTCCGAGCTCGAAGTACGTCACTGCTGCGCCTTCTAACTAACTCCTTCCCTCCTTCCCTCCCTCTCTACTTACTTGCTTGCTAACGTCTTGTGCCAATCTCCTGTTTCGCAGATGCGCCAAACTTTGGCAGCGGCAAGAGTCCGCGCAACAACAACGCCGCGGGCGGTGGAGGCAGCGGGCCGAGCAGTCCGGCACCACCCGATGCGTGGACCGAGGTCTCGACCTCGAAGCGAAACAACCGCAAGGGCAGTCTCAAGACGAGCTCGAGCGGAATCAACTCGTCACAAGGAGGTAGTGATTGGAACCGTCGTGCGAGCACCAGCGGCACCGCTGGCGGCAGTGGCGCTCCTGCGAAGCGCAGCGGCAAGGAGGATCGGCCGTTCGCCAAGCGAGCCAACCTCTACTCGTACGCCTCCCAGCTCGCGCAGTCGCAAACGTGTGGCTTCTTGCTGAGTAACACGTGCACTCGCTCGATCGTAGGGCACTCTCGTCCGAGGACTCGTCGCCGCAGCCAGTGAGCGCTGCTCGTCGCGGCAAACTCTCTCAAAGCACAAGCGACTTGCGGGTATGTCTGTGTGCGCGTCTCTGTCTCGTCGATGCACCAGTACTCACACGAGCGAAGCGCGAGATCGAGTCGCCCTCGCGGCAAGATACCAGCTCGCCGCCCATCTTGCAGGTGGACGTCGACACGGAAGCGAGCGACGAGGTGAATGAGAGCCCGAAGCTGAGCGAAGCCCAGCTGAACAGCAAGGTGTCAGCCATTCTGGACGACTTGTTCTGCTCGGGCGAGGTCGAGGACGCAGCCATCTCGATCAAGGAGCTGCAGTCGCCCGACTTTCATCCCGAGTTCATCAACAAGGCGCTCACGATCTCGTGCGAGAAGAAGGAGAAGGAGCAGGACCTGCTGCGGCAGCTGGTCAGCGCGCTCAACTCGGCCGATACACTCACGAACGAGCAACTCATCAAAGGGTACGCGCACCACATTGCTCGCTCCATCTTTGTACCCAAGGAGCTCACTCACTCACGCTCACTCTTACTCGTGGCGCAGGTTTTCGTTGTTCCTCGAGACGCTCGAAGATCTGGCGGTCGATGTACCCAAGGCTCACGAGCTTATCGCGTCGTTCATTGCCAGCGCTGCTGTCAAGCACTCGCTGCCGCTTGCGTGGTTGAGCGGTGCACTCGCGCACATGACGGAGTTCTCGCCGCTCGCTGGCAAGGTCGTCATCTCGCTCGTGGCGCAGATGGCCAAGCTCGCGCAGCTCGATACGGCCAAGTCGCTCTGGGCCGCCTCGGGCATCAACTTCCTCGATCTCGTGCCGAAGCGAGATCGAGAAGCCAGCAATTTTGAAGCCAAGTACTTTGCTCGTGTGGAGCCCGAGGTGAAGACAATTTTGTTGGTCGCTACTCCCGCCGATGCGCCTGCTGCTGCCGATGCTGCTCCTGCTGTTGCCGCGACGGACGCAGCTCCTGCTGCTGCCGAGCCGACACCAGCTGCTGTCCCTGAGCCGACACCAGCTGCTGAGCCAACACCAGCCGCTGTTGAGCCGACGCCAGCTGCTGAGCCAGCTGCTGATACAGCCGTCGCTCCGGAAGCATCGGCTGATGATGCGTCGCCGCCCGAAACATCAAGTACTGCCGCGTCGGACGCGTAGAATCTGTACTGTATACTACAACCCAGAGCCTCAACCTTTATTCCGACTCTCTCACTCTCTCGCGATCCTCCTCCGTTGCACTATCTATCTAACTACGATCCCACCGCCACCACCACCGCTTGTTATCATCATACCACTGTCATTCCTGGTCACTCGGTCATTATCTCCCTCCCTCCTCGTGTACGTGTTGTGTCGCTCGTCGCACTGACTCGTACCGTTCGTGCGTGCATTCATTCGTTATTGCGACAAGCCTTCTCTCTCTCTCCCCTTTCTCTCGCGTTCCCTTCTCCGTGTCTCTCGTCGCTGGCTGCTTCGTTCTCGGCACCGTGTCGAGTTTTTGTCTCTCGTTCTCGAGAAGGGGCTAAGTGTTATCAAGCCTCCCGACATCGCTCTCTCTCTACCTTCATCTCCATCTCTCTCGCTCGTTCTGTGTTACTGTTTTGTGCGTGTGCAATAAGCCCTTCCCATCTCCAATCCCTATCACCTCTCACTTCTCGCCCTCATCATCTTCTGTTCGCTATTCGTGTGTTCCGCACTCTCCTCTTCCTCCCCATCGCATCTCGAAAACAACAATAGAGTACCGCTCTCTTGCTGCGAAACGCGTTGGTTGCCGGTTGGTTCAACAACGGGAGTGTTTGTAGTGCCTTGCTGGATGGATAGAGAACAACGAACGATCGAACGAATGCAACGCACAACAAGTACACACGCGCGCGCGCGTATGCGGCGGCGGCGGCTCTAGAACAGGCGCGCCTCGGCCTTGAGCTGCTCGGCCTTCCAGAGCGGAATCTTCATAAACTCCTTGCGCGTCATCTTAAAGACTTGCTCGAACTCGGCGTCGCTCAAGTACGTCTCGAGCCGAGTGGGGTTCACGCCCGGTGGCAGCGTGTCCTGCAGCAGCTGCTCGAGCGTGTAGGTCTCGGTCGTGTAGCGCTGCAGCACCTCGTCGACCGGCAGCGCGACCGGCGCCGAGGTGCCAGCCTTCTTGGACGGCAGCCACGAGCGGAAGTGGCTCGTGAAGCCCAAGGTCTCGGTGCCCTCGCTGACGACCCACACCGGCGTGTCGGGCGGGTGGTCGGGCGACTCCTTGGCGTAGTCCTGTGGTTGCTCGAGCACGTGAGTTGCCGAGTACACTCTATCAACCAAGAAGAGAGAAATGAGCGACGCCAACGTACGACCGCGGTCTCCATCGCCATCTGCTTCTCGAGATCGGTCGCCGAGGTGCCGAACCAAACGTAGATCTCGTTCACGCCATCGACGATCGCACAGTGGTTGGTCGGCAGGTCCTCTTGCGTAAAGTCGAACACCTCGCTCACCTTGACGCTGCCCGTAGCGTTCGAGCACAAGAACAAGCGACGCGGAGCACGGCGTGACAGCGACACCGGGTAGTCCGGCGCGCCGTAGTAGCCGCCCTTGCCGCCCAGCTCGCTCCAGAAGCCTGCGGGCTCCGAACCCTCGGCAACCTCGGTCACAGAGCGCGCGTCCTTGAAGCGAGCCGCGAGTGCCGTGGCCGCTGCTCGCTCAAAGGCGTTGGCCAAGCGGCCGTGCCACACGTACACGCTCGAGGCGCCAGCAAGCACGAACGAGTGGAAGGAATTCAGCGACGCGGCTGCCTTCGTGACCTCGGTCGGACGCACGTTCAGCTCGCTCTCACCGGCGAGCAGGAACAGGCCATTGTGGCCGTTGCCACTTCGGTCAGTGTGCTTGCCCTTGTAGACCACGAAGCGGTCCTTGAGGATCTGCAAGAAGTGAGCCGGCTCGGCGTCCTGCACCACGCGATGCTGCAAGATACCAAACAAGTGCCACAGTGTCAATGACTGCCTCCCGCACGCCACTTGCCAGCTTGCGCCACTCGTACATGGTCGCCGTCGCCCAACTCAGTCGTCACGTCGACAGTCATGAAGGCCGAGGTGCCCTTCTCAGTCTGCAAAGCACACACAACGACACACGATCAGCTGAGCTCGATTCGTTTGCCATCGAGGAACACGACGACGACAACGTACGCGGCTGCTCTCGATGCCTTGCCAAAAGTACACAATGTGGCTCTCCTTGCCGCTCTCCTCGGCACGGTAGTTGTACAACAGCACGTAGCTGTCGCAACAGTAGAAGCTGCCGTACTGCTCCTCGGGCACATCGACCTTGTTAAAGTCCTCGATGCGCCAAATCTGCATCGCGCGAGTGAGTTAGAATGAGTGCCACTCTCGGCCACGTCTCTCACACGATGAACCTTGGCAATCTGGCCCTTGCCGTCGTCAAACATAGTCGGCGCTGGAGGTGCGTATCGCAACAGCTTCTTGACGTCAATGTCCTCTTGCACTTGCGCCGCAGCGATCTTGCCCTTGGCCTCTTGGCGAGCGACGTTGATCGGCAGCATGCCAGGATAGTTGCTAAACTTCTCCTTGAACAAAATGGTCTCGGCTTCCTCGGGAATGCGAGTGATCGAGGTCCACGACGGACGGTGAGGCTCGGTCGAGAGCTTCTTGGCCACCAGCATGGCGAGCTTGCGCTGATACACGGTGGCGCCTCGGCCGACCCACACAAAGATCTCGGTCTCGGCATCGACCACCGTCGTGCTGCGCGTGTCGAGGAACTCCCTCGGAGGCAGCTGCGTTCCGTCGTGAACCAACTTGATGCGGTTCTGCTTTGGCGTGTCACGATCCAGCACACTATCATCACAGCAACAGCAACAGCAGCAGCATGCGTCAGTCAGCTTCCTGCACTCGCGCGCGTTGCTTGGCACCTCACTCACCGGTAGAGACGGATGTATAGTTGGCCCTCCTCTTCCGGCGCCGAGTCGGCGATATTGACCTTGCCACCGAGAGGACGCCAGAAGGCCGGATTGTCGTCGGTCTTGCCTTGATCCAGCACAAAGACTTGCGACAAGCCGCCGCGCTCCTTCATACGAATCAAGTTGGCGAGATCGGCTGCCTTGGCGCGAGTGACACGCGGAGCTTGCTCACCTGCTCACCCAGCCAACCGACACTCGATCAGTACTGCAAAAGAGAGAGGGAGGAGAGTACGGCTCGATTCGTCGCACCGTTCCAAATGTAGATTGCACGGCCAGCATCGAGCACGAACGAGCTGCGTGTGGTGAGCGAGGCGGTAGTGAGAGCGACCTGCGCCACACGAATGCGGCGGCGGCCTTTGATCTGAATCAACAGCGGTCGATTGCCGTTCTTGACCTCGACCGGATCGATGAAGTTGGCCTCAATGCGCTCCTCGCTCACGGCCGATTCGACCTCCTGAACACGCGAATTGTAGTGAGCTCTCTCGCTCTCTCTCTCTCTCTCTCACTTGTGTGATCCATACCGAGTCTTGGATGCGCAAAAAGTCAAAGACATCAACCGTTTGCTTGCGCATAAAGTCCAAGCGAGTCATCCAGCGGTCGCGATCCTCTCCGCCATTGGCACGATGCAACCAGCCGGAGCCAGCCGGGTCGGTCACGAGCTCGATGCGGAACTCGGTAGGCGACACGGCCTCGACCAAGCGCACGTCCTTGACCGTGAGCTTGTCGGTGGCCTTCTGTGCCATGTTGGTCTTGTAGTACAAGAGCGTCTGGCCGGCACACGACATCCACACGCGCTCCCAGTTGGCGGCGGCCGAGCGCTTGAGGTTGACGTAGCCCTCGGTGGCCGGAGCGGCGACGAACGACGATGCGCCGTCGGTGCCGGAGCCGTGCTCGAGCGGCGACGACTGCAGCAGCGCCTCGAGCCATCGGTCGCGGTCCTCCTCGGTATCGGCCGCCAAGTGCAAGACCTGCCCGGCGGTGCAGAGCTTGAGCGTGAACTTCTTTTGCTTGGGATCGACGCCCTCGCTCTTGGCGATGGCGATCACCTTGGCGAGCGAGAACTTGTCGATCGGATGCGAGTGCAGCTTGCGGTTGGTCGGGTACGCCAGCAGCGTGCGCGTCTTGGGATCGAGATTGTACCACCTGCGCGACCACGTCATGGTGCCCGAGTACACGTTGCCCGGCATCAGCGTATCGAGGAAGCCCTCGGTCGGCTCGATGTCGATGCGAGCCGGACTCGCTGTCGGGCTCGCAGTGGGCGACAGCGAGCTGCTGCTGCCGCTGCTGCTGGACATCGAGGCGCCAGCCGAACCGCGGAGGCGAGAGACGCCGGGGCTGCGTGCCGGCGAGCCGATAGCAGAGCCCGACGAGCGCAGGCTCTTGGTTGCTGGCGGCTGCGCCGACGGTGCCCTCGTGGTGCCGATCTCGGCCACCAGCTGCTTGCACGCCTCGATGGTGCGCACCCACTTGCCGGCGCTCTCGGCCGAGTCGACCTTGAAGCGGTACTCCTTGCTCTTTTGCGTCGCATCGAGCTTGACCAGGAACTGGCCCTCGAGCTTCTCGTCGACCGAGGTCTTGGCCACGGCTGCGAACGGGATCGAGAACAACAACTTGGCCGAGTCCTCGTCCTTGTAGAACGCAAGCTCGGTCTCCTCGACGCTCGCCCAGCGACCGGCCCACGGTGCCGACCAGCCTCCAAGGAAGTGCTCGAGCGTTCCGGATTGAAGCTGCGAGACACCAACGAACGTCAGGCCCCCGGCTCGATGGAGCGTGCGGATCAAGCACGTACCTCTGGAACGGGGAGAGCCTTCACGGACTCGGGCACGAACGAGTCCAGGTCGCGCTGCGAGGCAGTAGCCGAACGCTTGCGCTCGTACTCGAGCTCAAAGTCCTTGCCGCCCTCCTCGGGCGCAATGTCGAAGATCGACACCATGCCCTCGGGCTGCAGGTTCATGTACGTGACCGGAGCCTCGGCGCCAGCGAGCCACTCGGCCGACGTGGTGGTGGCAGGCACGCCGCTCGGCACAGGCGAGTAGAGATCCTCCTGGAAGACGGTCGATGCGCTCTTGCGCGGAGCGTACATCGACACGGTCTCAATGTAGTTCTCGCCCACCGTCATGAAGCGTGCCAGCTCGCACTCCCTGACGTTCACCATTCGCTTCGGCAGCACGATGGCCGTGTGGTAGCTCGCGCACTTGACCTGTGCCACGGGGTGGATGTACGGCTCGGTGTTGTTGATCTCGTACATCATGAACTTGTCGCCCTGTTGGTGGTTGTCCGTTCGAGTTAGTGAGCAATCTCTCTCTCTCTCTTTCTCTCTCGTTCGCGAGAGAGAGATTGGGCGGGTGTCGTGGATGCGTACTCGACCCGAGACGTAGAGCACGCCGTCATCGTAGTGTGGATAGAGAATCGTCGAGCTCGGCTCGAAGGTACGCGTCGCGAAGCTCGTGCTGAGATTGCCTGCTCGTGGATCCCAGATCGAGATTTGGCTGGCGATCCACGAGTAACGCGCAGAGAAGCATCGAATGTGAGTCAGCAACGAGCAACGAGGCTCGTTCGAGTCTCTCTCTGGCAGCGTGTTGGAGCTCGTACAAGTTGCTAGCCTTGGCGAAGCCGATCGTGAGCACGCGATCATTCTCGAGGAACGTGGCATAGAAGCCCTTGGAGCCCTCGTGTGTCTCGGCCTCCTGCACGAGTCACGAGTGCACCAGTCACGATCACGAGCGACAGTCCCGTCAATCCGACTACATTCGAGCAAGATCACGATCTCGCTCGCTCGCTCGCTCTCGACGTACGTGCGTAGGAGCGGGGCCGGCACGTGGATCATAGATGCGCAGCTTGCGGTCCTTGCACGAGGTCGCGATCAGCTTGCCGGTATCGTTCCAGCTCATGGATTGGATCGCTTGGCCCTTCCATCCTGCTCGAAGGCGCACACACACACACGCACACACACATTCGACGCGTCGCATCGATCGCAATGAGCTCTCTCGCCCGAGCACGAGCATCAATCGAGCGCGTGTGGGTGTGTCTCTCATCGAACGAACCAGGCAACGAGACGGCCTCGGCTGCGGCAGTGAGGTCCCAGAGCTTGATCTCGTTGTCTCCGGCGACCGAGGCCAGCACCTCGACCGAAGGATGGAAGGCCACGAGGTCGACCTTGCTCTTGTGGCCCTTCAACTCCACGACGGGCGTCGTGATGTCGGCGGCCGCCGTCATGCTCCCGCCCTCGGGAATCTCCCATCTATCATCACCGAGCATGTGTAAGATACGTGTACGAGCCTCGAGGGCTCCCATCCATCGATCCTCACTCGATATCATTCGATATCATTGGATATCATTGGATATCATTGGATATCATTCGATATCATTCGATATCATTCGATATCATTCGATATCATTCGATATCATTCGATCGATTGCTCATGAGACACGCACCCTTTGATGACCGACTCTCGACTGGCAGTCACCATGAAGCTCGCTCGGAACGGCGAGAACGCAAAGTCCTGGATCGGCGACTGATGCGCTCGCACGAGCTTGCTCGAGTCCTTGAGCTTGCCGGCGTAGCCGAGCGGCACGACGTTGATGGCGCCGCCGACCGTCTCCCACGGCACGCCAAAGTACTTGTCGCTCGCTCGAATGAAGCATGCGGCCTTGCTGACCTTGACGTTCGACACGCACACCTCCTTGCGCCATGGTCGGCCGTGCAAGTGGCGGAACTTGGACTCGCGTACGATGGCCTTCTCCATGTGTGAGCGATACCCTGCGGTACCTGCGCTTCGATGTGAGCGAGAGAGAGAGAGAGAGAGCGCCTGATGCGTATGGGGGATGATTGATGGATGGATTGGATGGAGCGACGCGAGGTACGTACGAGCAGCCGATGTGCGCGCAACGAGGCAACCAAGCGAATGGACCTGTCATCCTCTTCCATCGCAACTATGAACTATTGATGAGATCCCAACCCTCACCTCGAGGGTCTGATCCACATCAACACTACACATATATGTAGAGTGTGGCTTTATACTCGTTTGTAGATGGGATACATAGTGTACGTCGAGAGCGAGGTCCTGCTTGTTGCTTGCTGCCGTTCGTGAGCAATCGATCCTCACGGAATCGTGAGCTCCTGCGTCGGCGACAGCAGATGATGGATGAAGCCGATCTTGGCCTTGCGGTTGGCCATCGGCTCGCTTTGTACCACTGGCGGCGGGCGTATCAGGACGCTCGAGAACACCACAGCTGCGAGGAAGCGACCGTGTCAGTCGAATGGACATTGAGCTGCATCGAACGAGCGAGCTCGGCTTCTCACGTACCAAGCTTCTCGGGCGTCAGCTTGTTGACTGCCGAGTGCGTCAGCAGCTCGCGCAGGAAGGCCATCAGATAATAAAAGACATTGAAATTTACAACGGGCAGCGAGGCCAACACTTGCTTGCATTGGATGTACGAGGCACTGGCATCGATCGCTTGCTTGTACACGCTGAATGGTATCACGGGCTCGGCCAAGCTCTCGAGGAAGCGAATGATCGTCTCGGCCACCGACTCGACGCCGCCAGCTGTCGTTCGACGTTGCGACGTGTCAGAGTCAAGGCAGCAAGGCGTCGGCGATCGCGCTGGCGTGCAAGCAACGTACTAAAGTCATCGAGAGACTTGCCGGTATCGAGGCACTCGACAATGTGATCGATCTCGGACTGGTCGCCCGACTGCAGGAACAAGTCGACCTTCTCCATTCCTCGTGTCGAGATGTAGTCCACCAAGCGCCATAGCTCCTTGGGGATCGAGAGCACCTTGTCGTCCTCCATCACCGGCTGGCCGACGCGGATCGGCAGCGGGTGGCGCACCAGTTGATCCAGGTAGCAGCCGAAGCACGAGCGCATGTAGTTGCCCGACACGAAGATCTGGCGCCAGGAGAGCGAGCATGAGCATCTCGCATATGCGACCGTGTGCGAGCGGCTTGCAGCGTACAAAGTGGTCTTTGCCTCCCTCGAGATGGAGGATGAGAATGTCCTCGAGCTTGGTGGTGGGCGCGTTGTTCAGGTCCGGAGCGGTGGCGTTGTCGACGTGCACCGTGAGCTCGATCTGCACCTTCTCCTTGGGAATCATCAAGCCAAACGGCGGGTTGACCCACAGCCACGGCTTGCAGAACTTGCGTTCGTCGAGCTTGGGAATGAAGCGGAAGCGAGCAACGACCTAAGCAGCCAGATCCAATGCCGAATGAATGCTGGATGTGAGTGTCACGAAACCGTACGGCGAGTCGAGCAAGCTCCAGCGTACCTGACCGGTGTTCTCGATGACGATGGTCTTGGTTTGCGGCACCATGTATCGTACGTCCTCGAATACCACCTCCTTCTCGTTGACGTCGGCATCGGGCAGCGTTTCGTTCTCCATCTTGTCGAGCTGGCCGATGATGCTGCGGTACACCTCGGCCTTGGCATCGGGTACGATGGCCTTCATCTGCACCGCAAACACGCAGCTAACGGGCCGATGATCCGACGACAGCAGCTCGTGTCGCAGATACTAGATGGAGCGGAGCACACGAGAGTTGAGTGTGAGTCGCTCTGTCTCTCTCTCTCTCTCTTGCGACGACACTTGAAGAGTGGCATGCAGCACGGCACCTACCAACAACGGCACAATGTTCTGACCGTAGAAGAGGACTCGATCGCACCAGGCGGGCGTTCGTCGTTTCTCGCTCGAGTCGTAGATGGTGGTTCCAGGATCGTACTTGTACGTGGGCGCGAAGGTGATCGGCGCCTCGGTGAAGTTCTCGAACACGGCGCCCTCTTTCATTTGGCAGTACAGCTGCCACACACCCGCCATATTTAGCATCGCACTCTGCTACTTCTTGCGAAGAGGCAAGCGAGCAATCGACGAATGAGAACGCGCGGCATTGCACGCACCTGGTCGTTCTGGAACAAGGTGTCCCACTCCTCGGACTTGCACTTTTTGCGCACTTCGTAGTCGGGCAGGTTGATGCGATAGTTCAAATCACCCAACCAGAACAAGTGGCTGTCGTAGTTTGTTTGTCAGGAAGAGGCGGCAAGCGTTTCAGTCAGTAAGTCAGTCATCTGATGGAGCTGCTTGATCCATCAACGAATGAACGAATGGCGCACGTACTCGTGGTCGAAGATGGTGCTCACTTCCTCGCCTGCCGCCTCGTCGCCAAAGATGATGCGGCGACACACCTCGCGGTAGTCTTGGTTGCGACGCTGAACCGCCTCGAAGTGGGCGCTCAAGTGCGTGTTGACGAAGCACACCGTGCTATCGTAGAACTGTGAGCGTGAGCGAGAGCGCCATTCGTCGTTTGGAACGTGGTGCGCGATGTTAGTAATCGTGAGAATAGGCTTCGTGTGGCTCGCTTTGACGAGGCTCGTGTGCGTACTCGGAAGCGAATAGCAACTCCTCCTTTGTTGCCCTACAACCATAGGCACCAGCAACGAATGAGTCGAGTGGCTCGTGTCGAGCGATCGCATAGGTGCATCCATACCATCATGCCCATGATACCGACGCCGGCGTTGCTGCTCTTGACCTCGGTGATGGCCGGCAGATGGCGATCGAGCACAAAGATGCACAGCAGCATTCCGACGAGCTGCTTGGTCATGACCTTGGTGTACGGCCCGAGAGCTCGCAGCGTGGTTTGGATCAGCTGCTCCCATGGCGCTGCGCGTGACGTGTCGCCGAGCAGCAACGCCTCGGCCGTCAAGTCGAGCTCTTGGAAGCTGGTCGATGGAATCAATGAATGAAAGAATGAATCAATGAGTCAGTGATTGATCGGATGAGTCAGTGGCATTGATATTGAGCGAGGGTCAGAGAAGGTGGATCGCGTATCGCGTACCCGATGGCGTAGATATCTGCAGGCGGTCCATCGAATCGAAACCATGGCGTCAAGGACTCGGTGGGTCGTTTGCCGTTCACGTTCCAGGTGCCGCAGAAGACCCTATCGACCACGAACGCCATCAGCCATCTATCCACCCCATCCAATAGGCTCACTCGCTCGTACGTGATGTTCATCTTCTCGGTGAACTCCTTCTCGCGAGCCTTGAGCTGGTTCTTGATCCATTGCGTCTTCATGTTCAGGATGCCGACAGGACCCTCGGCCTCGTCGACCGGATTGGCGGCCGAGCGGCCATACGGCGCGGTGGCGGGCGCGTTCGACGAGCCGAACGCCAGGAGATCGCTCTGCAACGCCGAGCCACCGAGCAAGCGCGAGAAGTCCAATGGCGACTCGGGACCCAGGAGACTCGTGAGGGTCGGTTGGCTCGCCATGGTGTGTAGTCGAGTCGATAAGGGATTGGATTGGATTGAGTTGTTGATTGGGTTGGATTGTTGTTGGGTGATCAGGTTATCTATTCAATGGAGTGATGTGCTATGGGTGTGATGCTGCTTGAGTTTGCTTTGGTTGTTGCTGTTGTTGTTGATGGGAAGAAGCAACGAGCGAATGAATGAAGGAACGAAGGAGAGGGAAGAATGACGAAGTCGAATTAAGGTGCGTCTGAAGCTCAAGATCGTGCTACGCTGTGTGTTTTTCGCCTCGAGTGCGACGTTGGTCGCTGCTCTTTGCTCTTCTTCTCCCTCTGTGCCGCGCGTGTGCTACTACTTGCTGCTTGCTGCTCGTGGCCCTTGTTACTACTCTCCCTCTTGCTCTCTAGCTCTCGTTTGGTGTTCTCGCGAGGAGCCTGCAGTTGATCATCATGGTGTCGGTCGTTGGGGATATCGAGGTACGGCGGCGTTGATTCTGTGTGATTGTTGTGAAGCGATTTTTCTGATGGGTATCGTGTGGCTCGCTGGCTTGGCTTGCTGGTTCGGCTGGCTCGCGTGGCTGGCGCTATGGTGCGACTGCAGACCGTTCTGGCTCTCAATCCCAAGGTCAAGCCCTTCTCGAACCTCGTGCCTACTCGCCAGACCAAGAAGGCGCGCAAGTACTGGAAGCGCAACGAAGAGTGTCACGTACGAAGCACGCGCCTTCTCGCGCTCTCGCTCTCGCTCTCGCGTGGCTTACCGGTCGTGTGCGGTCGCTCGTTGGCTGGTTCTCCCTCCACAGGGCTGCAACAAGGAGAAGAACTTTGATGACATCAAGCCAACGACGCTCACTGAGCGTGGCGCCTTGTACGAGGCTCGACGTTGTCTCAAGTGCGCCGACGCGCCGTGTCAGAAGAGCTGCCCGACGCAGATCGACATCAAGAGCTTCATCTCGGCCATCGCCAACAAGAACTACTACGGCGCCGCCAAGATGATCTTCTCCGACAACCCCGTCGGCCTGAGCTGCGGCATGGTGTGTCCGACGAGCGATCTCTGCGAGGGCGGTTGCAACCTGGCCGACACCGAGGAGGGAGCCATCAGTACGATCGCCAGCGTGCGCGTCGCTCGCGTCTCGCACGAGCTAACAGCAGCACGTGCTCGCTCCCTCGCTCGCTTGTTCACTTTGTGATCCTGCAGAGATCGGTGGCTTGCAGCAGTTTGCGACCGAGATCTTCAAGAAGATGAACGTCAAGCAGATCCGCGATCCGTCGCTGCCACCGCTCGACCAGCTGCCCGACAGCTTCCAGTGCGTAGAGCGTGCGGCTTGCGTGTCTCCTCGTTCCCGCGCTAACGTGTCGCTGCCACCACCTCGTCGACTACAGGGCAAAGATTGCGCTGATTGGAGCTGGCCCTGCTTCGATCAGTTGTGCCACGTTCCTCGCTCGCCTTGGTTACCAGAACGTCACCATCTTTGAGAAGGAGACTTTTGGAGGTATGGGCTCGCTCATCTCTCTCTCGGTCGCACGCACCACACACCACTACAAGGATGACTACAACATTACCTACATTGCCTGAAACATGGTGACGAGAACAAATTCGTGTCTGAACCAGCAGCGCTCTATCGCCCTCTCTCTCGCGCGCGCACTCATCTTCTCTCGTACGCTGACGCTGACTTTGTTCCCTTTGTCCACGTATGTAGGTGGTCTGAGCAGTCTCGAGATCCCTGCCTACCGTCTGCCGTTCGATGTCGTCCAGTTTGAGCTGAAACTGATGCTTGACCTTGGCGTCAAGATCGAGTACAACAAGGCTCTCGGCCACGATGGCTTCACGCTGCAAAAGCTCAAGGACGACGGCTATGAGGCCGTCTTTATTGGTATTGGTCTTGGTGCGGTACGTTGGCACTCGGTGATGTTGCATTGCGCTGCGCTACGCTACACTGCAAGATTGCGATGGGGCTTGCTGTTATGGTAGTGCTTTGTTTGCGGCGCTTCGTCTGTTGTTGCTGTTGTTCATTATGACGGCATATCTTGTGCATATTCTATATCCGTGCATGGATTGTGTGTTATGTGGTATCATGGAAGCGCTATGCGTGCTTGGTTGGTTGATTGGTTGCTTGGTATCATATTTTGTGAGGGCTGTGGTTTTTGGCGTCATGGCGTCATATGGAATAAATCGTCCTCGAATGCGTTTTGGCGTTGCGCAACGTGATATATCTATCTATCAGTATTACGTTTGTGCTTTGCTTTGTAGTGATATCGTTTTCGTTCATTCGTTCATTTCTATCGTGTCGTTCCGCATCGTCGCATTCATTCGTCATAAGAGTGCCGTTTCATTGCAAGCTTAATCTCACATTCATCGCGATGCTCTTGGTCGTCGTTGAATACAGCCAAACATCCACAAGGCCTTCGTGGGTCTCACTGAGGAGCAGGGATTCTACACCTCCAAGAGCTTCTTGCCTCGAGTACGTTTGTTCTCTACTTTGATTCTCTCTCTCTCTCTCTCTCTCGTGCTAATGATCATTCTGGCGGTCTTGTAGGTTGCCAAGGCTAGCAAGCCTGGTATGTGTGGCTGCAAGTCCAACCTGCCTCAACTCTACGGTCACGTACTCGTTCTTGGAGCTGGTGACACGGCGTTCGATTGCGCCACGTCGGCGTTCCGCTGCGGTGCCAAGCGCGTCACGGTCGTGTTCCGTCGCGCGTGCAGCGAGATGCGTGCCGTGCCCGAGGAGGTCGAGGTGGCTCGCGTCGAGTCGACCGACTTTTTGCCGTACTGCACGCCCAAGAAGGTGATCCTCGGCGGTGGCAACAACGACCACATCAGCTACGTCGAGTTCTACCGCTACGAGCCTCAGGAGGACGGCGGCTACAAGACCGACGAGGAGCAGATCACGCGCGTGCGCGCCGACTTTGTCATCTCGGCCTACGGCTCCGAGCTCGTGCCGGCACTGACCGACGCCCTCGCGCCGCTCGATCTCACCGGCAAGTGGCGCATCGACGCCGACGACAACGTCCTCCAGACCGCCGTGCCGTGGGTGTTCGCCGGCGGCGACGTGGTCGGCAACGGCACCACGGTCGAGGCCGTCAACGACGGCAAGGTGGCCGCGTGGGGCATTCACAAGTTCATCCAGGGCGAGTACGGCGTGCCCGTGTCCGAGACGCCGCAGCTGCCCAAGTTCTTCACCGAGATCGACCTCATCGATCTCTCGGTCGAGATTTGCGGCGTCAAGTTCCCCAATCCCTTTGGTCTCGCCAGTGCCACGCCGTGTACCTCGGCCGAGATGATCGACCGCTCGTTCGCCGCCGGTTGGGGCTTCGCTGTCACCAAGACCTTTGCTCTCGACAAGGACCTTGTCACCAACATCTCACCGCGTATCATTCGGTATGTCAGTCACACTACGAGTAAGACTGATCTGATTCAACAATACTCATCTCAGATGTGTGTGTCTCTCTCTCTCTCTAGTGGTACTACGACTGGACACTTGTTTGGCCCGAACCAAACCTCGTTCCTTAACATTGAGCTCATCTCCGAGAAGACGGCTGCCTATTGGTGTGAGGGCATCCGAAAGCTCAAAAAGAAGTACCCGAACCAGATCGTGATCGCTAGCATCATGTGCAGCTTCAACAAGAGCGACTGGCAAGAGTTGACCAAGCTCACTTGCGAAGCTGGTCCCGATATGCTCGAGCTCAACCTTTCGTGCCCGCATGGCATGGGAGAGCGCGGCATGGGTCTTGCGTGTGGTCAGAACGTACGCTCTAACTCGCTCACTCGCAAGATCATCGTGTGGATTTACACCACTCACTCTCTCTCTCTCGCTCTTAGCCGGACTTGGTGCGTGACATTTGCCGCTGGGTCAAGGAGGTCACCAACGTGCCATTCTTCGCCAAGCTCACTCCCAATGTCACGGACGTGCGAACGATCGCCCGTGCTGCGCACGAGGGAGGTGCCGACGGTGTCACGGCCATCAACACGGTCTCGGGTCTGATGGGCGTCAACTCGCGCGGTGTCGCGTGGCCTCACGTCGGCGCCGCCCAGCGAACCACCTACGGTGGCATGTCGGGTAACGCCACGCGCCCGATCGCACTCAAGATGATCTCCAGCATCGGCAACACGCTGCCCGGCTTCCCGGTGCTCGGTACCGGTGGTATCGACAGCGCCGATGCCGCGCTGCAGTTCCTCCAGTGCGGCGCGAGCGCACTCGAGATTTGCAGCTCGATCCAGAACCAAGAGTTCACGGTCATCGAGGACTACATCTCGGGCCTCAAGGCTCTCCTGTACCTGCTGGCTCGTGAGGACCTCGCTGACTGGGACGGCCAGTCGCCGCCGCGCATAAAGAAGCTGAGCGACGTCATTGCGTCGGGCCAGCATCTGCCGCGCTTCGGCCCCTTCCTCGAGAAGCGCCGAGAGCTGCGCAAGGAGCACGCCCACTCGCACGACGTGCTGGAGGTCGAGCAAGCCAAGGTGCACGTACCGCCCGAGCCGAAGCTTGCGCAGATTCCGACCGTGCAGTGCCAGATCGGCAAGGCGCTTCCACGAATCGGCAACTACACCGACCTGAACAACAAGGAGCAGGTCGTGGCCTTGATCGATGAGGACCTTTGCGTCAACTGTGGCAAATGCTGTACGTGATCCAACATATGAGAACAATCTCACACGCTCGCAAGCTCGCACTCGTTCGTGTGGCTCACTCTTGTTCGCTTCACAGACATGACCTGCAACGACTCCGGCTACCAGGCGATTCTCTTCGATGCCGATACGCATCTGCCGCACGTTACACAGGACTGCACCGGCTGCACGCTGTGTCTGTCCGTGTGCCCGATCCCCGATTGCATCACGATGGTGCATCGCTCGCTCCCCTACGTCCCCAACCGCGGTGTTCCGACCGGTTTCGAGCCATACACGCCCGTGGATCCAGCCACGATCGGCTGGGTCTAACGCGCAACCAGATCCGTGTCGCAGTGGTGCTCGAATCGATCCATCGATCGAGTCGTTGAGTATCGTGCTTCCAACAATCGATGTCCATCTATCTCACGCCTATCTATCAAGCCAACACCACTCACCCATTCGAATCCTATTGCAAGTAGTATCAACCTCAGCATCAGCAACGCCTCTCTCTCCGTCTCTCTCTCTCTCTCTTCCTCTGTGTGTCTCGCATATCGTAGTAAAAACAAATCTCATATCCCTCTCACTATCTCGATCTCACTATCTCACAAGCATCGTTTACCAAGCTCATCGTCATCGAGCTATCCAAGCCAACAAGCAATCGAGCGAGCTTGCACCATTCATTCCACTGCTGCCTCGCTCGCTCGTGCACCTCGTGTGGCTCTCCTTCCCATCCCATCCCATCGCACGAGGCTCCTTATATCTCCTAGCTTCGTTGTGGAGGGCCTTCTCCAATCTGATCCATCCATCGCTCGTTCTGTTGCGATTGCCGTGATCATTCGAACGAGGCTCGCTAGATAGACAGAGCGATATCAAGCGAGCGCGCGTCGGTCGATCGATCGATGATGGCGCTTCCAAGATTGTACACATCACGACGACAACCGACACAGACTCGACCTAACCTCTCGATACTATTACTATACTACTCTCTCGTGGTGATACTCGTGTTGGTACTTCATGTACAACCCACACAAGCTGGTACGCCATCGATCGCGATATCGCTCTCACAGCTCTCTCGCTCACGCTCGATCATCCTGTTCCATCGATCCGATCCAATCCAATCCAACACCACTCACTCGATGTCTCAATCAACCAATCGCCAGTCGAGCGATCCAAGCAAGTGTCAGTGTCATGGGGAGGCGGTACAGGCACTCGCAACTTCACGTGTGCGACGTGCGCCTTGGAGCCACCGCCGTTGGCCGGAGGCAGCGAGGACTACTCGTGCACGCTCATGAAGAACATGGACTTCGCCTGCATCGTGCAGCACGTCGATAACGACACCTCGCAGCACCAAGTCTCGTATATCGGTCGTTGGAATGATGGTGGACAGGTACGCGCGACATCGGGAGCTTGATTAGAGAGAGATGCATCGATACGTTAGACTCACCAATCACTCTATCGTGATCTATCTATCTATCTACCTATCTATCTATCGTGATCTATCTATCGTGATCTATCTATCTATCTATCCTGATCTATCGTGATCTATCTATCGTGATCTATCTATCTATCTATCTATCTATCTATCTATCTATCTATCTATCTATCTATCTATCTATCTATCTATCTATCTATCTATCTATCTATCTATCTATCTATCTATCTATCTATCTA
>Ga0209935_1002396_pt1 | contig 23154 bp, 32 predicted proteins | sample ThiBio_1000_plan_2_FD_183958 | JGI IMG/M metagenome (GOLD analysis project Ga0209935, IMG submission 183958) | Wastewater bioreactor microbial communities from Cape Town, South Africa - Thiocy_cont_1000_plan (SPAdes) | ecosystem: Engineered > Bioreactor > Thiocyanate-remediating >...
ACTCATATCTTGCCAATATTGAGTGTTTGATGTGAACAACCTACCCTCTACATTTCATTTATAATACTGGAGAAGGGACAGTGTAATACTCTGTACAAATTGAATTTGTACGTACAAATTCAATTGGTACGTACCCCGTTGTCGATAATTTCAAGGAATTTTTCTCCCCATTTGGCCTCCTGATGTGATGAATTGCCAGACCGAAGAAGGCTAGTCCTATCATAGAGGGAGCTCCTCTCCCTCATTTGAGAGGGGGAGGATTTAAAGGAAAGGCAGTTGGCTCTGTTGTATGTTCCATCCCTTTGGGCGGTGGAGAGTGGCAAACTGTTCGAGATGACTACGCACACCAGCCGCCCTTTTGTGTGCTTGGTTGGGCGCTGGTTTCTAGAAATCCTACACAAACACCAAGCTGCTGCCTGTAGGGATCTTCGCTTTGGGAGATGATGAATCGCGGGTGTTCGAGACAAGCGTATAAAACGGTCTTGTGTTGAACCACCAAGATCCGAGCAACCACAGGTTGCGTTACAGGAGAAAAGCATGTGACTAGTTTCCGCTACCAGCCTCACTGGCCACCCTCTCTTTTTGTCCCAAGAAAAATAAAGGCCCAAAGTACGTCCCAGGGCACTTACACCATAGGATCTCTCAAAAGCGCCATCTTGAAGAGCTACCAAGTTACCGAATCGCTAGGGTTGTACGGCAAAAGCAAGGTTGTTGGCTTCCAAAGCTGTTCAGTCGTCATACAGGTTTATTTGGTCATCCCCACAGGAAACACGGACGGCCTGTGAGGGTGCAAGAGAGAAGGATTGATGGCTCTCCCACCTCAAAGGTTTTCGCCATCTCTCAGGTACCCGGAAGCATCCCCAAGAGAAAGGATGCCCCGATCCCAGTGGCGAACCGGTTAACGGAAGACATCCCCGGACAGGTTTGGCCAACTCTGCTGTTTCCACTGAGTCGATGACTGACCTGCCAATAACTCAAGATACACCAGCGTCAACCTGCCTTCCACACCTGACAGGATATGCGTGCTGCCTACGGGCGCCGACCGTCTGGCATTGGTGCAAGTTATTTCCTCCCGCTCCTTCGAGCAGCGGGAGGAAAGCGAGGGGATCGCCTTGCAGCTCGAGATCCCTCTCCGGTGAAGGACCGCATGCAGCTGACCAACAGCGGTGTGAAGGAACTCGGTTGGTAGACGGCTGCCCGGAGAAGACTCCTGCGACGGAAGGGAGGCATGAGGTGTCTAGATAATCGCCTCATGAGAAGGCCGACTGGTCGTCCATCCAAGGGTCTGTAAATTCCTCAGCCATGGTACAAAGACTTCGAAGGCGTCAAGAGTTTCTGTTGTGTCGGGTAATGATACCTTGGGGGGGGGGGGTTGGGAAACGTTCTGGCCAGCCAAGAAAGGGATAGCCGCGGACCCGAATGGGAGAACAGAATCGACAATCTCATTTGCTCTGGTATCTCTAGGCTCAATCTTCAGAATTTCCCTTGCCTGCTCAGTGTGGTTCTGCATCCGGTCTTGTTGATGAGCGCCTCGGGTGTTTCACAGAGGACGGAAAAGTTGATGCTTAGGCAGATAGCCAATAATTTTCCCGCTAGAAAATAAACTTATTTTTTCCTAACGTTTTCGTTACTAACTGTTGGCGGCAGGCTAGTCATATGAATGTCGGCAGAGTAGCTTTAACTCCGCTGCCGCGCTTGCTATGAATTTTTATTATTGCAAAAAAATTCATTTGTGCGAACCAATCATTAGAATTGGATACGTCCGCAGAGTTCTTTTCAACTTAGTAAATTACCACAATTTATAAATAAAATTAATGCTTACGTGGATTTTCGCTCATGATGTAAGAAGTTTGTGGTAGGGGCCACTTCAATGTAACAGAAGAAAAAATTTTATTACTGTATTGTCAGCTATTTAGGGTTAGGTGACAAGTAATAAGTTCCTGTTGGCTTAGCAAAGCTCAATTGAACTTGCGCAACGGTTCCATAAATGTTGGCGTTGCTTTTTCATTGTACACGATATTGAAAACCGTTTCGTGTTGGGCATTCGGTATCCCTTCAAAGGGCCCTTGGGGTTCGTTTTTCCATTTGAATGTGAGGTTCACACGGACACAAATTTTCGTGACGGTGTGCGTGTCCAGAAGGTAGTGACGTGCTTCCAATCTGGAGTGGACCGGATTTCCTTCCGAACTTTTATCGCTCATGATGTACGTGATGAGGATATCGGTCAAGTCCTCTTGGAGGTAATTGTTGACTGTAGTCACGAAAACTCGGGGTATTGCTGAGTGAGCTTCTTGCTTTGCTTCCATTCCAATTTGCATGTGCTGGTAAGCAACCTTTCTTCGGCGAAGATAAATAAATAATACAAAGTCCGTCACAGCTCCAGCTAATAAGTTTCAAAGAAACCTCACGTATCAACAATCGATAGGAGTTATTATTTTCAAGAAAGCGGAAAAAAGGGGAAGAAATCACCGATTAGACAACAATAGCCCACTGTAACCCCCAAACAAATGTCAAACGAAGTGACAACACTCGACATTGAAAGTGAAGAAGAAAATTGAAAAACTTACTCTTTCCTTGTTTTTGTAGAAGCTAAAGGCATCTACATTGGTTATGTTCCTTGGAGGCTCTTTTAAAAGGAATACCTACTTGTCTACCATAATCATTGTTTAATAGTTACAAAGTTAAGTAACTAGTTACTTATTTTTTACAGTTTTTGGTTTTATCTTTACTAGTTTTTGTTGGAACTCAAATTAGTTACTTTAGTAATATTCTTATTATAGTAACAAATTTTTTGTATTTCTTTTTTCTTCTTATGATTTGTTGTGAACTGTAATAATGGCTCCTAAATCACATCTTTCATTAGAAATATAAATACAAAAGTATAACAGGTTTATTTCTTTCAAAGAAAATCTTTCCTATTAACTTTTGCTTCAAAGATTTCCATCTATTTGTTCCATCCATTTGGGAACTAGTCAATTCAGGGTTATGAATAACAGTGGAAACAGGAGGCCTTGTCCTCCCTTCAACGCCCAGCTAGAATAATTGTCAACACCTGCTAATTGCATAATTTATTTGAGATTAATACTAACGCTTGCCGTGTCAATTACCTGTATAACTCCGGGGCTACCTCAGTAGTTAAACTATCTACAAGCGCATGAGCTTTTCTGTCAACAGGCAGGAGGAAGCGATGCCCTTCTCGGTTGGGGAGGTTCACGTTGAGCCGCGGCACCTCCAGGGCTGCCGCCTCCACAAGCGTTTCCCTTGAGCGAGATCCAGGTTTTTCACTGCAACGTAGCCGTGTTCGAAATGAGGACAATCCCTCGCACTCCCGAGAACTCTTCTTCGACCTGTCGAAGGGAGCTTTGTTTGCGCCAAGCAGATGTTCTCTTGCCCAATCGGTCATCGTCAGGACTCCGATGGTGTCCTTTTCCTTTTGCAGGTCCTGGATGATGCCCATTCCTCTGCTGCCTCGGACGCTCTGAGTTGTTGCCAAGACGACAGTGAGAACGAGTGTGCGGCTGCCGCATGAACGATTCCACCAAATCGGTGGTCTGTTTGACCATATAGATAGGCTCTCCAGGCGTGCGGGCGCCGACGATTCCCGGCAGATCGACGAGAGTGATGCTGGGCACCAAGTTTGTGGTGATCTCGATGGTCAGCACATCCCGTATGATCCCTTTGACATTCTTGTTCTCAGCCTCACGTTTTCATCTATCACTATTGACGTTCTCCTCGACATTGTCCATCGAAAAAAAGCTTCCTCAAACCTCGGAATCATCAGCGGTCATCCCTTTCGCGAAAATAGGCAGCCGTTTCGGAGAAAGGAAGTTTATGCATCTTGCAGAATTTCTTCAGCAGTGGTATGCTCAGGTGCTTCATCTGCAGACGGAATGACATGCGGGTGGTGATGTCTTGACTCCGCGGAAACAACAGCATCATGGCTATTCGTTCAAGAACCGAACTCTTGCCTGCGCTCTCCTCGCCTACCACGAGGATCTGTGAAATAGTAGCGATAGGTTCTTTTCTTCCACCAGGTGACTGAGTTCATCCAGCTTACTGATCAAGATGGATGCCCGCTCCTCAGAAGTAACTGCGAAAGCCCTACCACAGGTTTCTCATCCTTGCCAAACTGCATCCTTCACTCAGCGGTTCCTTATGAACGACGGTTCCGGTTCTCCACCTGTTTTTCGCCAACCTTTCGATATTGCTGACAAATGAACACAGCACATACTCTTTACTTCGCTGAGAAGAACCTAGAAAACACCGAGAACAAAAAAGATGATGCTGCACAAATTCCTTTCAAGGTTGGGATCTGTCTTGGAAGACAAAGGTATAAGACCTCACAGACACAAATTGCAGCGCTGCAAACTGGCAGCCCCGCAGGTTGTATGCTGGAGCTTTTGTAAAGCTTCCTGATCGCCTTGGAGAGGATTTGAGGGAGGTTGAAAAGATTGTTCACAAGGCTCTTACAAACGCAGGGCGCTTCATCTGTGGAGAAGGTTCTATTTATTAAATACTGAAGCTACATAGCTTACGGAGTTTAGTGAAGGGTGTTTTTGCCTTAAGAGACCGTTGTCCATTGGTAGCAGAACTTCAGAACTGATTGGGTTTGAGGAACTTGTAAGAATAAGAAAAACTCCCAAAAAAAAAAATTTAAAAGTATAGGGTGGCTGCTGTGTTCCATGAGTTATTTTGCTGCGTAGATTCTCTTTTCACTTGTTTGGTGTGTTTTGTGTTGCAACTGCGAGAAAAGAAACTGGATGAGGAATCTGCAAAGAGGGAAAAAAAAAAAAAAAAAAAAAAAAACTAAACAAAAAAACTGCCCCACTCAAGAAATTGTGGAGAAAGGGATGCCTGGCGGTGCTCTTGCTTCCACTCTTCTCCGTACTGTCCTCCTGTACAGAGATATTTAAAAAAAAGAAAATAATAAAGGGTTGTTGGTTGCGCTGACGTGATGCGCACAAGACAATATAAACTTGACATGTTATGAGAGAGAAAAAAAAAAAAAAAAAAAAAACTCCAAAGGAAGGCGGGAAGCAAATTCATTGGGCACGAGCTGAGCAACCACTCCTATTTGAGGTCTGCTCTCAAAGAGAACGAACAGGCAAAGAAGAGGAACACCAGAACAATGCCATTACCCATGCTTCAAAGTAGGTGAGAAGCTTTTTCCGGTAGATAAGGTGCAGACCCTATCGGCAGAGGCCAAATCAACAAATAGGGCGCGCTCAACAAGGTGGTCGCGATGGAACAGATGGCAAACATGTCCTGTGTGGATTTCTCCTCAATGATACCCAACAACCACGAGAGCCGCATACTTTTTCCTCCTGCTCTTTTTGGATGGGATGCCCCGGAGCCATGGAGGTGAAAACGATTCCTTAACTATGAAGAGAATTGACCACATTTTTTGAGGTATTGGGAAAGGCCAGGCCAAGTGAAGGAAGAGAGGAATAGAACTTGGAAAGAAACAGGAGTCTTTGAAGAGTTAGGTATTTATTTAATCACTGTATATGTGAGCATCTTGGTATTCAATCCTTATTTGCTAAATTTGCTCTTCGTTCCTAAATCTCGGCGGCTTTCGCTTTACCATCCAGCATAATATTTCCTGTTTGAATAGCCCTCTTTCTGCTATTGCAGTAGAAACGAGTTTTGAAAGTATCCTGAGGAACATATCCAACAAACCAAGTGAAGGGCTTTCCATAAACAGGACAAAGCGGGTGTAATGAGTCGTTGTCTGTCATTTAAGGACCAAGTGCTTTTCTCCTTCTTGTTGTGAGCTTTGTTGCAGTAACTACTTGCCTTGCTTGTTCCTATGCTAACTAATATATCTTAAACAAAGGCAATTAATTAAATAAAAAACAACCAATCATCGCTGTCGCTTCTTATCCAATGGGGCTATTGCGTTACCCTATGTGGAAGAATCATCCAATGTTTTATTTAAATATCTCGGAGTGCCTGATATTATGTAATTTACTTGTAACATTGTGTAAACTACTTGTTTTGCTTCACATTTTGAACCTGTAGACGGAGATAAGCGCACACCAACTGCACAAAAGGGCGGCCACCACATCTGTGGTGGTTTCTGTGGCTGATATGATGTTTTTTTCTCGTCAACAGAACCATCTCAGATATACCTTGGCTTGACATGGGTGTATTAGGACCATACGGCTACCTGATGGAGCTCATCATGGTGGTCGCCCTGGGCATGCCGTTGGACGAGCAGTGCATTCGCTTGGCAGTAAGGGGAGGGCGTGCCGACTTGTTATAGCCCCTTCTTGATCATTGAACGAGGAGAAGGCCCCATTCCATGGACTGCGCAGCACGATGTACGACCTGTTCGACTGCAGGGATGTGTACAGGATTCCACCCATCTACCACACTCTTCGCCCTTGGTACACCGGCGATTGCAAGCTGGATGTGAGCTATCTGCTCACCGGATGCCTCAGGGCAATGAGAGAGCTCCACTGGCGCAGCTGGTCCCTGGTGAGCTCGAGCGTCTCCGAGGACATGCCCGAGGGCAGTCCTGCGTTGGGCCTTCTGCGAGACATCGGAAGAATCGTTCTGAGGGGAGAGGATGCCCTCCTGACCGAAGGGTTGCTGAGCGCTGTGAGGTGGGCCCCGCTCGGTGCGATCAAGGTGTTGGTCGAGGAGGGCCAGGCGGGTCCCAAATCCGGCCGCACAAAGAAAAGCAAAAACCGATCTGATTCTTGTTGCCAAGAAAGGAAGACCGAAGGATAGGTTGCGGTACCTCTTGCGGATGGGGGCCGATTTCTACATCCGGGATAACAATAACAAATTGGATGCCCTCATCCTGGCCACCAAGAAGCGGCACCATTACCTTGTCAATACCCTCGCTCCCCTTGCCAAAGCGCGCATCTTCACCTTTTGTAAAGCTTGGGTGTGGAGGAGAAATTGTTGTTAGTTTCATGTGTGTTTTGTCCAACATAAATGGCACAGAAAATAGAATCTTCTTCATTCGAGCTTCCAGGACTGATTTACACACAATCTGGAAGAGATCCCATCCCGCTGTAAGTCTCTCCGCCCTATGTGGATCGCAAGTCGGTAGTGGAAGGTTGGGGTCTGGGGATTTTATTTTTTTATTTTTTTGCGCACCGGTGGAAGGAAGGTGGCGGCCAAACAAAGGGCGCCTTTGCTGGAAGACCATCTCTTTGGCACCTTGTTCGAATTGGCCAGCAAAGAGAAGATCGAACAACAAGAACGGAGGCTATCTATCGCATTGGAAGTGCCCCACAAAATGAAGAGACTGAACAAAGGAATAACATCGTCGCCCAACGAAAAAACAGAAGCAAAGGTGTATGCGGTGTGCGGCCCTTTGAGCCTGGTCAACCACGACTGCAGCGCCCCGTTGCGGTTCACGCTGTCTCGCTCGATGATGCCGCGCGAGGAAGGCAAGGAATTTCATGGCCTCCAAGCGAGCTATGCGCAACCGGTTGCCGAACGGGGTTTTCGTGGCACCGAGGGAGAAGAACTTTCGGTGATCTATTCTGGCTCGACTTCATTTCAGGGGGGGGGTTGCAGATGTTCGATCTGTGCCGCGGGAGACAAAACTCGGGTGTGAGGGAATATAAAATTTTTTTTGAGCTCACTAGTAAGCGTGGAAGATAGCTCCTGCAACTGTGCGCTCTCCTCAGAAATTTTTTCTCCTAGGCACAGAAATTTTGCTTCGCTTGGGTGCTCTTAACTCTTGTTGTTTTTTTCCCACCAACATCTCTCAAGCGCCATCTTGAAAAGGCTTCTAAGGTCGACTTTCGGTGCGCATAGGAAAGGTCTATGCACTGCGGGGGTGGAAACTCAAGCCCAAGGCAACTTTGACTCAGAGAGAACACCTCTGGATCGAAGGTCCGCATTGAAGAGACATCAGACAGATTGTCCCTGGGCCGATTCCTTTAAAACGCTGCAGAGGGAGCTTAACCCTCCCTCTTTTCTGTCGCCTTCAGGAAACTTTAGTGGATGTTCCCCCCCTCCATTGACCCACCCAATCACCGCCATATATCTATTCTTACGCGATGTCTGTGTTTGCTGACCATCAACAGAGAGTAAGGATTAATCATTCCGTTGAAGAGGAAACAATGTGGATGGCACAGACTGCTGCTTCCGTTAACAAGCAGAAGTGTTGAAAAGAGATTGGCGATCCCCGTTTGATTTTCACCAACAGGAGAGTGGCATGATTGGGATCGTCTCTTTTTTTATTGATGAGAAACTCATTGGCAACTAAAAAGGACCTTGACCAGCTTTGGGGCCTTCGGGGGTCTAAGTATCATCTTGTCATGTATCAACACTATGTTGTGTGGTATTGAAAGCAAAAAGATTTTTTTACTACTCCACGATATTATGGACCTAGTGGTTAGGGTTCTTTGTGACGAGTTAGTGAAGCTGCCTTAAAACAAAACAAGACTAAACCCCGCCGGGTGGTGTGTAGCATCAATGGAAGGGAGAAGGAACATCGGAGCTTTTGATTTTTTCCCCCTTGAGAATGGCAGCTTATCACCCAAAAAAAAAAAATTTGCGTCATTTGTGGAGATTTGTCCTACCGCCTCCGGTATAGATTTTCACCGAATTCTTAGAGCGGTCACCAACCACTACAGCTGAGACTCGCCAGGAGATCTTGACATAAAGAAACCTCTCGAGAATCTCAAGATTTATTTTAGAAAGAGGCATGTAATCTCTTGAGTCTGATGGTGAATGAACAACATCATCATTCCCATCACATAGGGTTCGTCATGACATCTGAGATAGTTCTCACACCTGCCCCCTCTCCGTTTGGGCGAGGACGTACCCGAATTTTCTTTCTCGCGGTCACGGTCCTCTTCCTGATGTTTGATCGGAGCACCCAATTCCCGAGTTGGGGAGCGAAGGTGATCGATACAGGGTGACGGTCTGTGACGGCCTTTTTGTGTTCCCTGATCTGCACCAGAACGCCGTTGTCCTTTCTCTTCGATGACCTCAGTCGCGATTCTTCATCAGCATGAGGAGGAGCGAAGATGAGATCGTAGAGGTTGCATGGTTGAAGGGGGTATTGGTTGGCGGTTGACACCACGTTTCCACTGTCGCCATCTGCACCATCATCAATCCAAGTCAGGTGGAACATCATTGCGCAACAGATTCAACCACCCCAGAGATTCTAACAACAACAGCGGAAGAGAAGGTTGTTTGTTTTTGGTCACAAAAATTTTCTTTGACAACAGAGTATTGGACAAAAAAAAAAAAGGCCGAGCACAAACTCCCTAACCTTCTCAAGTTCTTTGAACAAGAAATACAGTTCGGCACCAAGTGAGGGTAAAATACTATAAAAAGGAACGGTATTTATGGTTTTAATGAAAGATAAACATTGAGTAGTGCCTGCTGTTTATGGGGTGTATGGGCTGGCAACGCAAACGGTGCTTATGCACAACAGACCCACGAAGGTCATTTCCCTTCCTTCACAAAAAAATCTACTCCATCGTTCAAGAGACCTAGTAAAGTAGCCAGGTTGCAGCTTCCTTTCCAACAAGGCCGAGTAGGCCAAAAAAACATTCTCAACTACTCTGCACCTGTTGGTTGTTCTGCTGTGAGGTCCTTTGGGACTGGCTTGCCCTCAAAGATCACTTCTTGTGAAACTTGAGGAACAACCGCAGATACCGTCGTGGTCTTAACCCATAAAAACTTGCTGACCAGTGATCGGGAGATGTTGCCTTGGTGGCCCCAAGAGTTTTTGCGAAATCGCACACGTCTTTGAGTTCAAAGGGAGAAGCATGGTTGCAAGGCTGAAACTTAAAGGGAGTTGACGGAAGGGCGCTACCAGGAGTATTGCTTTTAGGTTCTGCTCCTAATAATTGCAGGAACTAGTGCCACTATGGTTACCTTGCTCGGACTTTCCCGTGCCTCATTTCGATGTCAGTGATGATAACACGAACTTCGTCTCAAAATCATTTGGCAGGCTGTTCTAACACCGTGCCGTCATTGGCTTTCATGCCATCCATCCCTTATATGGCCAGAACAGAAAGCATACCGACACCCCGGACTATTGCATTTGCATGAGTGGTGGGATGGAAGATCTTGCCAATCAGGCACAGGTCGGCGCTCTCCGACAACAAATCAATCCGATTTAGGTTCTTTGGAAAAAGGCTGGTTCTGGGTTTTGGCAGGGTGCCCAGAACCATTCTCTGTTCCTTCAGACTATGCTAGCGTTAGGGTCGAAACACTTGGTAAGGGCATAGAGGGGGTTTACAATCAGCACCTTATTCTCTCTGTCAAGCGCGCGCAGGTCCTCAAAGATTTGAGAATATGGTAGCACCTTAACATCACCTAAATGTTTGCGAACATCTTCGCCTATCTTGGCTTCATCCGTGTAAAGATGTGCACTGGTATGCATGACAAGCCCAAAAGACATAAGCACGGGATTATATGGCACATCTGAACCTCTAATGTTGAAAGTCCCTGAAACCGGAGAAATTAGAGGTAAAATGTGCAAGTGTGGCACATACACATAACCTCATCTAATGCTGATATGACAAAGGCATCGGCATGTTGTTCCTTCATTTTCTTCCTAATTTCGTCTATCTTAGCTGAGGAGTCTTGACCTGCCAAGCGGATAAGTATTTGAAAAAACATACGTGACGTCTCTCATACCTGAATACTCTAGCGGATGTACCATAGCTTTTTCCGAAGGCGCGGGAGGCTGATCTGATCCCCAGACCATATCTACAAGGTTTTCGGTCACGGAGACCAGGTGATTGCCAGGGTTTGCATCAGCAAACGCTTTTCTGTATCTTCGAGCAAGAGTAACTGAAACAAGAGCGGGATCGATCCCCACATTGCTTTGTGGGGGCAGGGTCTGAATGTAATGAGTAATTTGCGACACAGAAGAATAGAGTGTACCTCAATTAGCCAAGTTTCGACCGGTTTGGTGGTCGGCGACCCGTTCTTCATTAATATCCAGTTTTCGTCCAACTCCTTTTCTGCCTGAATATTCAATGAGCGCAAACTTTCATGAATAAAAATACGTGCCTGAAGAAAGTAGCGTCCGTCGGTCCAAAGAGCAGCTTTACCCTCCAGGGGGATTACTGCTGTACCAGCGGATCCTGTGAACCCGCTAATAAAAGCACGTCGTTTAAAGCGAGGATGAATATATTCGCTCTGAAGTTCAATTACTTTTTTTTTTTACGATTACTAGTTAGAAAAAAAAAAAAAAACCATGTGAGCATCAGCTGATGGCACAATGTAGGCGGCCAGATTGCGTTCACGCATAAGTGAGCGCAGTTTCTCTAGTCTTCCAGTCGTATCTGTTCCTTCCATTTGGCGAGTATGAACGTAAAAAATGAGTTCCCGCACGTGAGACTTGATCAGGAGAATGATAAGAACTGATTTCCGGGTAAAACACAACAAACTCGTGAAAAAAAGGTTACTTAGGGGTTACAGGATCTATCCAACAACTCATTCTCAATCCTTTTTCGCCATCTCCTCCATAGTGGTGTGTTTTCCTCTTAAAATATATTCCATCATCTCGTTTGCCAGCCGCTCATCCGCATCGGACACATCGAAGGGGTTGCCTTGCTGAGTCAGCTCGACCTCGATGAACCTGTCCTTGAGGGCATTGAAGGATTCGTCGGCTTCACTGTTGGCCACCAAGGGATAACATCTCGCCAAAGGGTAGTTGGAGATGACGATGGTGGGAACGATGCGGGTCTTCTTCATGTGCGTACCTCCCGGCACCCGCATGAGCATGTTCTTCGAGCCCAGGAACTCGTTCATCCAGATGATCGACTTCTGGCCTTTGAAGTCATCCATGATGCACAGGTCGTAATCGTCTCTCCACGGCGTGTTCTGGACCTCGTCCTTGGTGATCATGTAGCAGTGGAGCTTCTCCTTGAGGGGATTGATGAGACGTGTGGTCTTTCCGAGCCGGGTGTTCCCATGCACGAAGAGGTGTCTCGGTCTGCCGATGTGGTGGGAGGGTTGCCGGATCATGAAATTCAGCCAACGGATGACCTTGAGCCATCCCATCCCCCATTCTTTGGTCTCTCGGAGCATTGTCCACTCGGTGCTCTTCTTCTTGTCCGCTTCCCTGGCTTCATGTATGTACTCCATGAAATCTTGCACCTGTTTGTTCCTCTCCATGAAGTAACCGGGTTCCTCTTTCGCGATGTTGTAGGGCTCGCTGTAGTCTTCCTCGATGATCTTGGTGGCGATGTCATCCCGCTTGGTCTTCTTCCTGCACCTATCCGCAAGTTTCGCTGAAGCGGGAGTGTTCTCCGACATGCATGCCCGGGAGTCCCAGTCGATCGGCCAATTGAGGAACTCGCCACCCTTGGTCACGTAGCGCAACATATAGAATTGATGCTTCTTCACGTTGCCTTTCTTCATCACCGCGAGGTTTCCGTGCTTGGGGAAGACCTTGTCAAAAGTCGTAGGGTAACAGGTGAAGCGCTTGGCAAACTTCAGCCAGCAGTGGATGTGCTCCCACTCTCCGTCGGCGTGCCTCTCCTTTGCGATGGTGAACGAATCCAACCTGTCGCCCATGGCCTCCACGGTCAGGTCGTGCCACCTCTGGAGGCTCACATCCTTCAGATGGGGGATGGTGTAGATCCCTTGTTGGAAGGAGATCTTCCTATCTCGTCCTCCCACCTTGTTCTAATCCACCTTGGTTGTGACCTGCGAGACTTCTGGTCCTTCTTCCTCTCCAGCTGCCACCAAGTCTTGATGTTGGACATCCACATCAGCCATCCTCTTCCGCTTTGCATTGTCTTCCATCTTCACGCTGTTAACTAAAGAGAAGAAAAACTGACTCGGCCTCAAAATAACTCTAAAAAAACCAAAAAAAAAAAACAAAAAAAAAAAAAAAAAAAAAAAAAAAAAAAAAAAAAAAATTGGGTTTAAGCTTCTGCGGGGACGTGTTCACGTAGGCATTGTATCAGCAAGATATCTCCTCCTCCTGGGATTCATCAAGTCAACTCACAATGCACGAGCTCGCTCCATTTATCCGGGCAACTCAACAAGTTGGATGACAGGGGCGTGTGACCACGCAAGGCTGAACAGCCACACTGCGCACATGCTATCCATGTCCTTTTCTTGCACTCCGCATTGTTCTCGGAATCGCCAAGATGGTGCGCTCTTGGTGTTGTGCTCTTTGCTCCCTTACAAGGATTTAGCATGGTATTTTTCATGTTTCCAAAAACTAGAAGTGATGATTTCAACAAAAGAATTGGCTATGGAAGGAACCTGTGTTGGTGGCTTCTCAACTCGTTTTCAGTGGATGAAGGTCAATGACTTGTTCCGTTTTCCCTACCTCTCGGGTTTTTTGTTTCTAGAGGTCCTGTGTCTCTCTCTTCCTGCGTAGAAAGGTTCTGACGTGGCGTGTTTTTGTAAGTATACCCCAACAGAAAGAAGTAACACAAATCTCATTTATTCTGAGAACAGTAACGCCATGTGTCATGCAAGTGCCCCAATCATGAGTGAAGAGTGTGAGAGTGTGGGAGGACAGATGAACAGTTGTTGTGTGTATGTTGATTTATTGTTCTGAGTATGAAATTGAATAGAGACAAGTCTGGATTTATAGTCTCGGTGAAGAGGCAAGGAATTTTCCTAATTAGGAAAATTCCTTGTGCATGCGTGGTTATGAATTTGCGGTGACGTTTCTGTAAAAGTTGTAGAATCGATTGTGAAGACAGCAGGCAATCTTGCGCGTGATAAAGAGAACCTCTGGCTGGCATTCAACGAAGGTATTGGGGCCGAGAGGTTACCTTCTTTAACCGCTTCAGAATCTCAAGAGCGCTCTCGGTTCGTTGGGAGTCCATAAGCAATACGGAGAAGAGGTTGATGGGCCACAGCAGGAGATCACATATCTGAGATCCATTAAAGATGATGGCATAGATTGCAACCTGCCGCTTTCGAGACAACAGGATTGACATTATGAAAGTCTCCTGTTGACAAACCGCTGAGCTTGTGCTACCCGAAGATTTCCCTTCTGAAGCGTAATGAAACTTATCAACAAGAGTATACTCATTTACTCTGTAACCCCCATTACTACATTTCAATGGTTACTGCATGGTTTCTTAAAAAAAAAAAAAAAAAACGCAGCTTCCACTAGGAGTGCCTTTGAACAGATTTGAGGTATGGGTTGAAAAATTCTACTCACGTTAGCAAGTTTTGCTTTGGTGAACATAAGATTGGAATCTTTTCCCTTCATCGCGAGCAGCTAGAGCCCCTGAACCTTCTAGTATCTCTCATTTGGGCCTCATGAGTTGTGTAGAATCCCAACGGCATTTTCCTATCAAAGGAGCGGACACCGACGACAAGATTTTGCCGAAACGATTTTTCCCCAATTGCAAAACACTTTGGGGATACACAATACAGCTCCTTATCTTTATCCGAATCCAAAAAAAGGCGGAGCAGGATGTGATGAGTTCTGGAGACCTGTGTTTCTGATCTCTATTGTAATTTCACTATTTGGAACTTCACCCAGCGATTTTCATGCTCAAAGGCACACAAGGCACTACCTTTTCGAGCTTTCCCGCTGTTGTCACACAGACCCAAGCAACGAGGCCCAACACAAACGTATCCATTATTGGTGATCGCCCATCCTGGATGAGACCCGCTGCCCAGTACGACGCAAGAACTTCTTGAGACTATCACCGTTGATCTCCTGCTTCCTAGTTGGCTGTACAAATTGCCATCCGCCAGGCGAAAGCGTTGGTTAGTACCACCATGTGAAGGCCACAGGATCAGCGGAACCCCTCGGCCCTCCTGGGCATCTTTTACATCAACCACTAGCCCGTTGTACTGCAGGATAAAATCGCTAGACGTTGTGGATTCATCGGCGGGAAATGCAGTGCCTTCGGTGGCTTTTAGCATGGCATCGAGCAGCTTCTTTTTTGTCTCTTGCGGCAAGGGAGAGTTTTCCAATACTGCATAGAACTCTTCGAGTCGGGTTACTTTCTCCGTGGCTTGACGGATGGCTTCAGTTTCACTGTCTAGTTTGTGGCCACGCGCACAGCGAAATTCGACAGAACATCCTGCAAGGCTTTCGTCGTTTTGGAATGTGTGGCCATGTGAATCTGTAAAAGAAGATTTTGCGAAAGAACAAGGGGTTTGGGGGGGGGGGGAAAACCTTGGGCTTTGTTTTTGCTGCTCTTCTTATCATCGATCGTCGCACCAAACCATGTCGCTTTTACTGAAGGCTTGAATTCGCTTTGCCTTTCGCCTTCGGACTGGTGAGATTTCTGCTCTGTGTGTCCGGTCGCAGCTTTGGACGATTCACACTGTATAACAGCAACAATAGCATGGTTTACACCGTTGGGCTTGTTGCAGTCTGAGTGCTCGAGAGGTACAAGCTGTTCAATGAAGCGAGAAGGTAAAGGGAATGCGCCAGCAGTTGATGGAGTAGCTGAGGTCAATTTGGCGAAAGAGAGACAGACCACTACAAGGAAACCAGTTAACCAGTGAAGAAGTTTGGCTGTTTCCATCCGCTGCGTGAAATTATTGCACGGCCTAATTTGTCGGGAGGGGGAAAAAAAAACCACGCATAAACAAGAAGGCCACCGGTGCGTGTTTAGTTGAGGGAAAAAAAAAAAAAAAAATGAAAAAGCGAATGATTATTTGTTTGTTTGTTGTTTGTGCCTGTTGCTCGCTTGTTGATGGGGTCGAGCGAAAACGCACGCAGTTAGAAAACGCTTGCCGTGCATGTTTGGACCTGGCCGTACCTGGCCTGAATGCTGCGCTGGAGTGTGCAGAGTTCTACTTGGAGGCATGCGAAGGCCTTGCAAAGCAACAGCTTGAGGAGGCTCATCGCCTTGGCCTACCTACAATCGACCCTGATGGAGGCTTCGACGCTTGGGATATGGTACTTGAATCAACCAGCCTTTCATGAAGGGAGCATTATTCTGTTGCTAGTTTTGTTGTTGAGGTTATAAAAGTGTGGAGATGGTGCCGAAATATATGCCTCCCTCATGTTTTTTTGTTCTTTTTTTGTATTCCACTTAACTGTTCTGTGTAGCCCTGCTTCGTGTTACATGTCAGGCTGAAAGTCTGATGCCTTCACAAGGAGGGTCTTACATCCAACAAGCCCTTCTTCCCCTCCCCTCTCTTAAGGGGCAATATAGCAGCACAGGAACAGAGGGGTGGGATCAAACAAGCATTGCATTAAAAGAGGATTCCTTTTCGTTCCGAATTGAACGGGGTTGGGGAAAAAAGCCGATGCCCCTTCTCTTTTCCCCTCATAAGTGGCCTTCACCCAAAGCTTGCACCCAAGACGACGCAAGCGCCATTAAGGGTCCCAGGTCATCCAAGACTCATCGATTTGTCAACCACAAAGGATCTTTATAGGGGTAATGTTTGCTTGCCAAATGCTCTAACGCTTTAATGGTTTCAGCATAAGTGAGGCAACAGGGTTGACACCTCCTTCTGGCTTCGACACATAGTTCCAGTTGGTGTGCTCCATGGTTATTAAAAACAAACAGAAGACATGCGCTTTGTACCCGGCCCCCAAGCCAATGAGTACCCATAAGGATGTAGAGAGAAAAACGCATACTGCCTGAGCAAAAGGGCAGCCATCCGTACTTAGGAAGCCTCGGTCAGATGCAAATTCAAAACAGGCTGCTTTATTGCGCACGCAGTTGCAAAGGGGAAAGCACTTTGTTCATTTGAGTTGGCTGGTGGATCATAACACATCAGCAGGATTTGGCGGAGCAGTCGCAGCAACGGTAGCTGCATATGCAACAGGAGCTGTAAATGGAGCGATCGGCGCAATAAGAGTTGTCGGCCACAACGTAATCGCGATGGTAAGTGCAGCCAGTCTTACGAGTCCAGGCATTTTATCTCTCAAGAAGAAGCGTTGTTGGGCGGGGAGTGAATGATGTTGAAGAATCCTCACAGACTCGAAGCTATTTTAAAGCAGAGGTACAAAGTGAATAAGGCTGATTGGACGAAGGCGACTGCAGGCTCATACAGGCCGCTTTTGCAAAGGGCACCAACCATCGAAACCTAAAGCACCTAAGCGTCGTGGGTATCGCATACAATCAAAGGTGATGGTGGTATTGCAAGTTGAAGGCCAAGAAGCGATAGTGTACGATTACGAAGATGATCCAGGCATAGGAGCCTTAGCCGAACAGCGTTGTATCTCTCTTGAGAGTGGTGTGCAAGATCAGTCGACTTGCAAGATGGGACCTACAACGATCTTACACCCTCAGCCTGGAGTTCAAGCAACTGCATTGCGAGAGAGACTACCACTTTGAAGGAGAACAAATTCGAATCATGGAAATGCATGAAGGGCAAACGCATTATCTCTATGTTCAATTCTGGCGTGTTGGTGGCTATCCAGCATTCAAAGTTCTTGGCCACTCGATCGAAGATATTACCTTCCCCCCCTTCTAGACTCTCTTGTCTTACCGCTGCTGTTGATAATTGGACTAGAAACTGGTATGGAGTACCTCAAATACGAGTCAGTTGGATAGACTTCTTGGTGTGAAGAAAACCGTTTGGTTTGTTGGTGTGAAGGTGGAGTACACCGAAACCGGGACTGCAAACGATAAAAACTCAGAAGGTTGTGTGGCAAAAATATGCGTGCGGTTTGACCGCTGGCTGAAGGAGGCAGTTTCAATCGCCCTCTTGGCCTACGTAGTATATATCCTGCCCTTTCTGTTGAGGTACTTGTGATGGAATAAGCATGCTTAAAACATAATAAACAAAGATAACTTAACCTCAAATAAACAAACTACACTTGTGGCTGGCCATTTTAGCTCTTTTTTTTTTTTTTTTTTAATACTTGTTTTATTTGAATTGTTTGCCGATTTCACCCTTGTAAGCTTTGGTGCACATATGTGAGTTTTACTCAGCGGGTTACTAGGTTTTTTTTCTTGACTCCTTTATATATTCTCTTCCCTGGTGACGCATGTATGGCAAAGGGGAGAATCATTCATCATTTGAATTTGAAAGGGACTCAGACCAGAGCCCTTTGTCATCACCCAGTGGAATAAATGCGCAGCATCTTTTTTCCCCCCCACCCACCACTAACAATGAAAGGGAGGGGAGGATTGAAGCGGCCGGTCCCAGTCGCAAAGAAGGAAAAGGCTTCAGGAGGAATCGAGAACTCTGTGAAGAGGACAGAATCTGCTGAGCCTTCTTCCTTTCCTGCTACTGGTCTCCGCTTGGACGCTCTTTCCTCAGAACAATCTGTAAATAGGATTCTCGCGTCGAAGAAAGAAGAGACAATTTTCTTTTTTAATTTTACTTTCTCGACAAAGAACATACATGTGGTGTGTAGCTGGAAGTGGCTTTTTTCTCACACTGGTAGTAGGTATCCTATCTTCCAGCCAAATTGTGTGGTGGACTCCCTCTATTATCTCCTTTTGCCATCCTCTCAGAGTCTGGTTGGTTCTTCACCCCCCACATCAAAACAAATTTTGCACCCCTCACGCTAAAGGCCATGGCTCGCCCTCATAGGGTGTTCTGTTTCGTGTCTCCACGAAGCACAACGTGGTTGCTCTCACAATCGATGATTCTCCACAGAGCTCCACATTCGAGATCCTTGATGTGCTTCGAAAATATGCCTGCCAAGCCACATTTTTTTGCATTGGGGAACATGTTGAATATGATCATGTAAGCGAAGCTCTGCTGCGGATGTGGAACGAGGGTCATGAAGTTGGCAACCATCAGATGAAAGACGAAGTCGGGTAAGATGGCCCTGTGAGATATTCTCTTTTTGACTGACGTGTGTTAAAGTTTTTTTTTGACAATAGAAGAGCTAGAAAGACAGCTAAAGAAAGTAGGCGCAATGATTCAGCCCCCACAGGAGTGGAGAGACTGCATCAAATGGTTTCAGCTCGGACAAAGTGTGCCTCCTTGTAGTCTTGCAAAAAGGGTAACACTTTTAGTAGCACTGTGTAGCTCCAAGATGATCGAGGTGGTGGAATCTAAAGGATATCGTATAGTGCTGGGCAACTGCTTTTCATTTGATTTCCTGTTCGCCAGAGAGCTGTTTCTCAAGTGGTACTTGATGTTTGCAGTAGCCCCGGGTTCCATCATCATCTTGCATGACAGGAAAGTGACATCCAAGGTACTGAGTGAGGTGTTGCCTTGGCTAAAAAGCAAGGGTTACAAGATTATTACTCTCTCAGAGCTAGTGCGCCACACTGAGTGACTTGGTTCGAGTTTCACGAGGGGAAAAAAGCACACTTTTCCTTATGTATGTGAAAAGGTCTTTGAGACACCCTCTTGCTGTTTGGAACTTGTTATGTGAGAGTTTTCTCCTAACCTAAACTGGTGCTCTCGTATATTGTAAAGGGTGTCATTTATATACCTGTTTTAAGCAGAAGATGATACATCGCCGCCCTTTGTATATTGTGGCTTGCAAATCTAGAAATTCTGATCGCTATCAGAGACTGTTTATTATTTCCTTTCCAAGGGAACAACAAAAGCAGTATTTATCAATACAAACTTGAGCTGGCCAGATTAGACCTGGAGTGTTCACCTCTTACTCACACACATCAATTGCAGCTTTGGCCAATTATGATAGTCATGAATGCAATGGAAGAACTTTTCCCAGATTGGGCCAAATCACTGAGTACTAAGATGGACAAACTAGCAATACCCAAGGCTATGTTCACTTTTTATGGGTGAAGTGACAAATTAACATGCTTTTTGATTAATACACCATTCGATACCTTTGCTAGAGTGAAGAGAACACAAGGGTGTTGCTTACAAAGTTGTAACCATAGCTTACTTAAGATTATAATGCCACAATTGAACGAAGAACAAAAAACAAAAGGGTTTTGGCAAAGTGGTAATATCACTTCTTGGTGGCTAAGGTAGAGGCATTTAATTTTTTGGGTTGTCTCAGGTGTAGGGGTCAACTGGTACGCGATTTTCGGTCCCGTACTCGTTCGTATGTGCGTTGAAATTGTTTGACCCCAGCTTAAAGATTCGTGGTCCTGAGGTGGTCAAACGAGCAGAATTTATTCGTGACCGAAAAGTGCCCACCAACTCTTCATTCTATAAAGTTACTATAGCCCTGTGTGATAACTTGCTTTGTGGTTAGAGAGTCAAAAAGGAAAACAGATAATAGAAAATACTTATTCTCACAAGTGTAGTGAGTTGCTATTCTCTTCTGTCCACAACATAAACTTCACTATTTCACAACAGTACATCAGTAATGCTTGATTGGCCAGAAATTCGAGAAAGATGTAATGTAATGTTACCATGCATATAACTTAACTCAATCAAGACCTTTTTACTATACAAAGTGAAACTAGAGTAATAGCAGCTAGTAATTTATTAGCTTTTTAAGAATAGGAGAAATGCATCACCTAGTTACACAAAAAAAACTACCACATTTTGTGGTAAGTGTACAGTGATATCCAACATACTGAATTTCATCAAGGTGATTCAAGTTGTTTTTCAAGTAAGTAAAAGAAAGCTTTCCATGTGAACTTGCTTGCGAAGTTTCAATGCTTTGGAGTTAATCTCCTACTACCAGAGATAGCTTTGTTACTATACATAAAGTTTTCAAGGAAAACACTTTATTGTTTTAAAGTTTTCTAGCCAAAAATTTGCTTAAGGGTGTTAGTTATGATCACAATTCTATATTAATCCCCCTTTGATTTCTTCAAGTTTCTCTTTGTGGTCTTTTTGGATTGTTTTCTGTTCTGAAGATACAAGCTACTCCTCCATTTTCTTTTCTACTACTGTAATCGATTTTCTGCCTTCTTTTGCAAACTCAAAAGGCATGCCATGGCTGCTTCAGACCACTGAAACCCCTGTTCCATGATCCATCTCATCACTTCTCCATTTCCTAACTTCAATTGCTTGTAGTAGTGTTTCCAATCCTGACATCCCATAACATACCGTTTTTTAATACCCATTGCACAATCTCCAAGTGACTCTATTGGGCCCTTGGTGTGGTGGTTAGGCCCTTGTCCACACACCTAAATCCCCGAGTTCGATTTCCAGCCTTCCTTGGATTGTGCCAGTTTACCAAATTCTGGGTCAAAATTTTGAGAAATCTTTACACGTGAGAGGTCAACTCAAAGAGGAACTCCTCCACGGGAGGAGATTACCAAGAGGATAAAATTTGAAAGTGGTGACCAGGGGTCTCGATCCTGTGGACTGAGAAAACAAGAGTGAGGAAGTGATCAAGTGCAACTCCTGAATGAATTTGATGAAGAAGGTTCCCACTGCCTGGAGAAGTACTATGTTGTGGTATGCTCAAGTCTATAAAAGCAATGTCTCCATAAAAAAAAAAAAAAAACAAAATGGAATGGTGTCATCTTCACCACCAGGAACAACAACACGGATCCCAGGAACAAGCGCGAGTACTTTTGTGCAGTGTTTCTCCTGGGTTCATCAGAACACATTGCCGGTGAGAGGAGGGTGACGGTGCGCACAGCTTGACACCTGCTTTACTCTTGTCGCCTCCTTGTCTTTTTTTTTTTTTTTTTTGCGCTTGGTGTCGTTCTCAGAGCCAAAAAGATGGCGCTCATCAATGCCGTTCAAAGTTCAGTGAGGGTGGTGTGGTGGTGTTGAATTTTCTTTGCATCACGTGGTGCGGACATTATCAGTAAAGAGGCGGGTACCTAAGAAAGAAATGGCTGCAACGCTGGGTTTATTGTTGGGCTGGCACTTCCCTTTCCGGGAACTACAATTTTTAGCTCTTCTTTGCCACGTATCACAATGGAACGTAAGTTTCTGGCAGAGGGCAACCAAACTTTGAGTGGGGTTGAAGACTTCAATGCGCTTCGTGCAAAGACAGGAGATAGTCACCGCGATGGTGAAATTAAAATCGACTGGCAATCCGACATTACCATTGCTTCTGTTACCTGCACTGTGCACTTTGAAAACATAAAGAAGGTCTTAATTGGGTACATCAACAAGTATCCATGCGTAATTGGATGTATGGCCTGGCTCACTGACTTTGACGTCTTGGATGCCTTAGCTGGGAAGGTGAGACTTATACATTGACCTTCGAATGCATGTTAAATTTCTTGTATCTAAAGGAGTCAGTGAACATTTTGGTGAACAAGGAAGACTTTCTGCGCCCAGATTCCGAAGATAACGTGCTGAACAAAGGAACATTCAAAAGTATCCTACAAACAAAATATCACCGCTTAACGAGCAACTTTCACGATGGTTCATTCGGTGGTGCACTCGGGTACAGAAGAATGAGTTACCAGCATTTAAAGAACTTAGACCCTGTGTTGTGTGTCGGAATTCGGCCGAATGGGAAGCCAGCAGAAGGACATGACGCAGGACATCCAAACACAATCCCACGCATGCATCACAAATTCTTTGTGTTTGGGCAAGACGATGGCGAAGACCGTTTTGTGCCCCAAGCTGTTTGGACTGGATCCTTTAATGCGAGCCGAAACGCGACGAGATCTTTCGAGAACGCGGTATTTATCAATGATGCCGCCGTTGCGTGCGCCTACACTGAGGAATTCGCAAATGTCGCCCTCTTTGGGGAGTCTCTTGATTGGGAAAGCGAATATGTGTATTTTGGTGCAAGATTAGGTGATACGTAAAGAGGAACTTTACGGTCCTTAGCGTTTTTTTTTTTTTTTTTTTGTTTTTAAGTACTTGTAACTCATGCTCGGTGGCTATTGCCTGTACGTGAACAAACTCAATTTCCCACTAAACCCTATATTCTCTTGGGGTTACACAGCCAAACCTTCCTTTGAGCAAAGTCGTAAGAACGGAGTTTCGCAACTTAACGAGGCTGGTTGTGGGAACACCCTTTTTTTATTTGGGTTGGGTGCGCAGGTTACGCCACTCCAGTACAAGGACGGTAAGTGAAGAGGTTCTTCCGCAGAAGCGATAGTAGTTGTAGCGCTAAACCCGGTAGTTGTGTGAGTGCCGCTACGGGATAAATTAATCCCATAATCCAGAGGACGACAAGCATGATGATCACGAACACAAATATAAATGTCCAAGACGCGCTGACCCTTTGTCTTCTCTTTTCAAGAAGAGCAGTTCCCAGCTGAAACAGCATTGCTGAAAAGGGGTCATCAGCCATCATGTCAAGAAAATGGCAGTCGGCTTACTGGTAAAGACAACATTCGAGTTTGATAGCACGGCCAATAGCCACCCTTGGTCAGGAAATCGCCACGCACCCAACTCTAATGCTACCAGGATCACACAACCGACCTATGTGGTTTCCCCCCCCCCCCCCCC
>Ga0209935_1002405_pt1 | contig 23046 bp, 32 predicted proteins | sample ThiBio_1000_plan_2_FD_183958 | JGI IMG/M metagenome (GOLD analysis project Ga0209935, IMG submission 183958) | Wastewater bioreactor microbial communities from Cape Town, South Africa - Thiocy_cont_1000_plan (SPAdes) | ecosystem: Engineered > Bioreactor > Thiocyanate-remediating >...
CTTCTCCCTCTTCGCAACGTTGCGCGGCATGATGGCACGAGAGGAAGAGGAGGGAGGGGAAAGAAGCTCACGAGAGGAAAGAGGACAAACATCCCCGAATCCTAGCGGTAAGCGAGTTGGAATAGTGTTGTGCAGGTTGCGGTACGCGGCGGCACAGCGAGAGAAGAGAAGAGCGGGAAAAGCACCTCCTCTTCCTCCGTGCGCTTCCTCTTACGCTCGCTCTCAGGATCTTGGTGCTAAATTGCCTGCCCGACCGACCACTCCGGATAGTATGGATAGCCAAGAAGAACTACAGCGATCTATGTGGCGAGTCTCAAAGATACGAAAAGATCACGAACAAGAGCTCGTTCGGAATCATCGACATCGCCGAATCATCGACCAGCGATCGAATCATCGTCATCGTCGACACCGTGCGCTTCATCCATGATGGAGCATATCGATGGACATCTGGTCGCCAAACGAACGTGTCGGCAAGCCATTGATTGGCTCCAATCACATGCACTCGATGGCCTGCCGAGAAGGCGATGAGACCTCGATGCTCGTCGAACGCAACTGCCCATGGGCACTCGGTACCGCAATCGAAGGATGAGATGTGATGGCCTTCGTGAGTGAATGCTTGCAGCTGATTGTTGTTGGTGTCGGCGACGATGATTCGGCCTTGGTTGTCGATGCACACTCCCTCGGGATTGCATAGTTGACATGGTTGATCGTCTTCATCGCCGAACTCGAACAAGAACGAGCCATCGATCGACGACAATACTTGTACTTGATGAATGTAGGAATCAGAGACGATGATTCGATGTCGATCATCATCGATCGCAATGCTCGATGGATCATTGAACTCGCCAGGTCCATAGCCAAACCGGCCAATCTTGAACAAGAACGAGAGATCGACCGACGACAAGAACACCAATCGATTGTTGTAGGTATCGGCGATGATGATGCGACGATGATGCTTGTCGATCGCAATGCCATGAAGATCGATGAACTGGAGATCTCCTGATCCATACTTGCCGACGCACGACAAGAACGATTGCTCGCTCAATGACCATGATTGTACTCGATTATTGGTGGTATCAGTGATGAGGATGCGATTATGATCGTGATCGATTGCAAGGCCATGAGGATACTTGAACTGGCCTGGTTGGTCGCCATACTCGCCGAACTTGGACACGAACGAGAATCCACCATCGCCGTCATCATCACACGAGAATACTTGCACTCGATGATTTTTGGTATCAGCGACGAGCAAGAAACCTCGATGATGGTCGAACACCAAGCCTCGAGGGTCGTTGAACTGGCCATCAGCACGGCCTCCGTTCTTGGTGCCGATCGAGAGCTTGATTCGAGTATCACGATCAAGAGCATCGTCTCCCATCTTCCTCTTCAATCTCTCTCTCTCAACGACAAAGAGATGATCCAAGCTCCAAACTGCTCAAACCAAACAGACGAAGATATGAAGCTCTCTCACGAGACACGAGACACGAGACACGAGACACGAGAGACACCAAGCAAGCAAGCAAGCAACGAGCAACAAGAAGCAACAAGAACCAATCGATGAAGGAACAAAGAACAGCACCTTCCAATCCTTACTATCCCATTCACATCCACAAATCAAAACCAATACCAATACCAATACCAATACCAATACCAATACCAATACCAATACCAATACCAATACCAATACCAATACCAATACCAAGACCAATACCAAGACCAATACCAAGAGAAGAAGATTCAAGAATGAAGATGAAGATCAAGAAGAGGCTCGTGTGAGTGAGGGAGTGGTTGGTTTGAGGGAGGGAGGTGCTGTTCTTTGTTCCTTCATCGATTGGTTCTTGTTGCTCGTTGCTTGCTTGCTTGCTTGGTGTCTCTCTTGTCTCGTATGAGAGAGAGAGAGATTGAAGTGGAAGAGATGGGAGACGATGCTCTTGATCGTGATGCTCGAATCAAGCTCTCGATCGGCACCAAGGAAGAAGGCGATGCTGATGGCCAGTTCTTCTTCGCTCTCGGCTTGGCGTTCGACCATCATCGAGGTCTCTTGTTCGTCGTTAATAGCATGAATGATCGAGTGCAAGTATTCTCGTGTGATGATGATGATGGCGGCTCGTTCGTGTCCAAGTTCGGCGAGTATGGCAACCAACCAGGCCAGTTCATCCGTCCATATGGCCTTGCGATCGATCACGATCATGATCGCATCCTCGTCACTGACTGCTTGAATAATCGAGTACACTCATGGTCATTGAGCGAGCAATCGTTCTTGTCGTGCGTCGGCCAAGAAGGATCAGGAGATCTCGAGTTCAACAGGCTGCGAGGCATTGCGGTCGACAAGCATCATCGTCGCATCATCATCGCCGATACCTACAACGATCGATTGGTGTTCTTGTCGTTGATCGATCTCTCGTTCTTGTTCTCCATCGGCAAGCAAGGATCTCAGCCAGACGAGTTCAACTGTCCAATGGGGATTGCGATCGATCATGATCGACATCGAATCATCGTCACTGATGGCAACAACAATCGAGTGCAAGTATTGTCGTCGATCGATGGCTCGTTCTTGTTCGAGTTCGGAGTCTTCGGCAATCATCCATGCCAGCTCAACCGTCCTCAAGGAGTGTGCATCGATAATCAAGGCCGAATCATCGTCGCCGACACTGGCAACCGTCGATTGCAAGCATTCACTCACGAAGGCCATCACATCTCGTCGTTCGATTGTGGCATCGAGGAGCCAGTCGCAGTTGCATTCGACGAGCATCGAGGTCTCATCGCCTTCTCGGCAGGCCATCGAGTGCATGTGATTGGAGCCAATCAATGGCTCGCCGACACGTTCACATGGCGCGTGGATCGTCATCGATTTTCACCATCATGGATGAAGCAAGCGGTGTCGACGATGACGACGATTCGATCGCTGGTCGATGAGAGCTCGGCGATGTCGATGATTCCGAACGAGCTGTTGTTCGAGATCTTCTCGTATCTCGAGTCTCCTCCAGCTCACATCACGCCATGTGATCGGTCTCGAAAGAGCATCATCACCACCAAGAAGAACGGGAAGAAGTGCACCATGATGTGACGATACTATCCTGCACCTCCTCTTCCTCTTCATCATCATCATCATTCTCATCGTACAGCACACTCACTCACCCAATCAATCAATCAAGCAATCACCAATGGTCTTGATGAATGAATGATTGTACAATCTTGAACGAGATATCAATCAAGGCCTCTCTCTCTCTCTCTCTCAATGCGTTGCTCAACATGAGCCTTGCTCTCTCTCATCAATCATTGTATCAATCTCAATCAACTTCTCTTTCCAATACCAATACCAAGACCAATACCAAGACCAATACCAAGAGAAGAAGATTCAAGAATGATGATGAAGATCAAGAAGAGGCTCGTGTGAGTGAGGGAGTGGTTGGTTGAGGGAGGGAGGTGCTGTTCTTCGTTCCTTCATCGATTGGTTCTTGTTGCTTCTTGTTGCTTGTTGCTTGCTTGCTTGGTGTCTCTCGTGTCTCGTGTCTCGTGTGAGAGCTTCATATCATCATCTCTTTGGTTTGAGCAGTTTGGAGCTTGGAGCATCTCTTTGTCGTTGTGAGAGAGATTGAAGTGGAAGAGATGGGAGACGATGCTCTTGATCGTGATGCTCGAATCAAGCTCTCGATCGGCACCAAGCAAGGAGGCGATGCTGATGGCCAGTTCAACTATCCGACGGGCTTGTCGTTCGACCATCATCGAGGTCTCTTGCTCGTCGTCGATTGCTACAATCATCGAGTGCAAGTATTCTCGTGTGATGATGATGATGGCGGCTCGTTCGTGTCCAAGCTCAGCAAACAAGGCCGCCAACGAGGTAAGCTCCATGAGCCATCGGGCATCGCGATCGATCACGATCATGATAGCGTCCTCGTCGTTGATAGCGGCAATAATCGAGTACAATCATGGTCATTGAGCGAGCAATCGTTCCTGTTCTGCATCGGTGATTGTGTGGAGGAAGACGTCGAGTTCATCAGTCCTCATGGCATTGCGATCGACAAGCATCATCATCGCATCATCATCGCCGATACCTTCAACAATCGATTGGTATTCTTGTCGTCGGTCGATCTGTCGATCGTGTTCGAGATTGGCCGCAAGCGAGGATCTCAGCCTGGCGAGTTCAGCAATCCATCAAGCATTGCGATCGATGATGATCGATGCCGGATCATTGTCTCTGATACAGGCAATCATCAAGTGCAAGTATTGTCGTCGATCGATGGCTCGTTCTTGTTCGAGTTCGGCTCCAAGGGCAATCAACCAGGCCAGTTCAGCAATCCGCTTGGATTGTGCTTCGCCAACCAAGGTCGAATCATCGTCGCCGACACTGGCAACCGTCGATTGCAAGCATTCACTCACGAAGGCCATCACATCTCGTCCTTCGATTGTGACAGCGAGAGACCACGGGACGTTGCATTCGACGAGCATCGAGGTCTCATCGCCTTCTCGGCAGGCCATCGAGTGCATGTGATTGGAGCCAATCAATGGCTTGCCGACACGTTCATATGGCATCCAGATCGTCATCGATTTGCACCATCATGGATGAAGCGCACGGTGTCGACGATGACGATGATTCGATCGGTGGTCGATGAGTGTTCGGCGATGTCGATGATTCCGAACGAGCTGTTGTTCGAGATCTTTTCGTATCTCGAGCCTCCAGATCACATCACGCCATGTGATCGGTCTCGAAAGAGCATCATCACCACCACCAACAAGACGAAGAAGTGCACCATGATGTGACGATACTATCCTGCACCTCCTCTTCCTCTTCATCGTCATCATTCTCATCGTACAGCACACTCACACAAAATCAATTACCAATGGTCTTGATGGATGAATGATTGATAAGTCGTGTCCAATCTTGAACGAGATATCAATCAAGGCCTCTCTCTCTCTCTCTCTCACAAATACGTTGCTCAAGAAGAGTCTTGTTCTCTCATCAATCATTGTATCAATCTCAATCAACTTCTCTTTCCAATACCAATACCAATACCAATACCAATACCAATACCAATACCAATACCAATACCAATACCAAGACCAATACCAATACCAATACCAAGACCAAGCCCAATACCAAGAGAAGATGATTCAAGAATGAAGATGAAGATCAAGAAGAGGCTCGTGTGAGTGAGGGAGTGGTTGGTTTGAGGGAGGGAGGTGCTGTTCTTTGTTCCTTCATCGATTATTGGTTCTTGTTGCTTCTTGTTGCTCGTTGCTTGCTTGCTTGGTGTCTCTCTTGTCACGTATGTGAGAGAGAGAGAGAGAGAGAGGAATTGAAGTGGAAGAGATGGGAGACGATGCTCTTGATCGTGATGCTCGAATCAAGCTCTCGATCGGCACCAAGCAACATGGCGATGCTAATGGCCAGTTCAGCTATCCTTATGGCTTGGTGTTCGACCATCATCGAGGTCTCTTGTTCGTCGTTAATAGCATGAATGATCGAGTGCAAGTATTCTCGTGTGATGGCGATGATGGCGGCTCGTTCGTGTCCAAGTTCGGCGAGCAAGGCAACCAACCAGGCCAGTTCATCCGTCCATGCGGCCTTGCGATCGATCACGATCATGATCGCATCCTCATCACTGATTGCTCTAATCATCGAGTACAATCATGGTCATTGAGCGAGCAATCGTTCTTGTCGTGCATCGGCCAGTATGGATCAGGAGATCTCGAGTTCGACAGTCCTCAAGGCATTGCGATCGACAAGCATCATCGTCGCATCATCATCACCGATCAGTTCAACGATCGATTGGTGTTCTTGTCGTCGATCGAGCTCTCGTTCTTGTTCTCGATCGGCAAGCAAGGATCTGGACCTGGCGAGTTCAACTGTCCAATGGGGATTGCGATCGATCATGATCGACATCGAATCATCGTCGCTGACACCAGCAATCATCGAGTGCAAGTATTGTCGTCGATCGATGGCGCATTCTTGTTCGAGTTCGGAGTCTTCGGCAATCAACCATGCCAGCTCAACCGTCCTCAAGGAGTGTGCATCGACAATCAAGGTCGAATCATCGTCGCTGACACTGGCAACCGTCGATTGCAATCATTCACTCACGAAGGCCATCACATCTCGTTCTTCGATTGTGGCACCGAGGAGCCAGTCGCAGTTGCATTCGACGAGCATCGAGGTCTCATCGCCTTCTCGGCAGGCCATCGAGTGCATGTGATTGGAGCCAATCAATGGCTCGCCGACACGTTCGCATGGCATCCAGATCGTCATCGATTTGCACCATCATGGATGAAGCAAGCAGTGTCGACGATGACGATGATTCGATCGCTGGTCGATGAGTGTTCGGCGATGTCGATGATTCCGAACGAGCTGTTGTTCGAGATCTTCTCGTATCTCGAGCCTCCAGATCACATCACGCCATGTGATCGATCTCGAAAGATCACCAACACCACCACCAACAAGGAGAAGAAGTGCACCATGATGTGACGATACAATCCAAGTTCAAGCAAGCTCCAATGTTCTTGGTTGAGCTCCTACATCTTGAATGAGACAGAGACATCAATCCGCTCCGCTCATACTCATACTCTCGTTGAGTGAGCTTGTATCACCAACTGCTCATCCACACTAGTCTCTGCGCTCATTGCGACTATCTGTCTATCTATCGGTACTTAACAATAACACGGGAGACGCCGAGATTGCGACGAGGTTGCCGCGCTTTCATCGGCGAGTCGGGGATTGTTGCTCGTTCGCCTGCTGTTGCTCGCTGCTCCACCATGTTCGCTGCCGCGAGGTTCTGGATCAATCCACGAGGCATGGAGCCCGACGCAAAGTCCATGGTATGTGTCTCGCTCGACCTCTGGAACCATCGTGGCTGTATCGAGTTCTTGCCTCGCTCACACGTGGGCACACACGCACGCTCACGAACGATTGCTCCGTGATTCAGCTCGTCGAGGCGATCGAGGCCGAGCGCGGCAGCGTGGTACCTTCGTTGTGCAAAGGAGTCACGCACGTCATCAGCACCAACGTGGCATTCCCCGAGTTCTGTATCCTGAGTCAGAGCAACATCTGCACCGTCGTGGTACGCATAGTTGCACTCACACGCCATCATCGATCGATACTCATCGCGTGTGAGTGTGTGCTTGGTTGCAGCCTGATTGGATATTCTCGTGCATCGACGAAGGCAAGCCGCTCGCCGTGTACGTCAGCCCCGCTGCTCGCGAACGTGGCATCGCGCCTTGTGTGGTAGATGTTGATGTGTACCTCCTTTCGTAGTGCTGGCTACGTGCCTGGAGGCGACACGCTCTTTGGCGGGCTGGTAGTGAGCGTCTCGGGCTTCACGACGCGAGCTCGCGAGACCATCTTCGCTGCGGTACAAGCTCTCGGCGGACGATGGCAGAACGCTCTCACGACTCGCTGCACTCACCTCATCGTTCGGCCGACTCGAGGCTCCAAGACGGTTCGTGTCGCAGCCGAGGCCTTGGTCGATTGCGCAGCGCAGCTAACCGACGAGCTCGATGTACGTGCATCGCAGGAGAAGAAGGTCACCGCGGCATTGAAGGCGATCGAGAACGGCTCGCAGCTCAAGATCGTCGGCACACTGTGGCTCAATGACTCGATCAGACTCGGTCGCTTCCTCGATGAGGCTCCGTACTGGCCTCTCGATGGGCCGACGCCATCATCGACTCCTGCTTCGTCGCAGCAACCGAACGACGGCTCGCAGCATTCCGCGCAAGAGGAGCCTTCGTCACAGCCCACGAAGCGAGCGACCAGAGCGAAGGCGACGACAACCACACATAGCTCACAAGATCAACAGCGCCAAGCTGAGGAAGACCAACGAGATGCTGAATCGAAGCGTCAAGTTGAACAGGAGCAGCAACGCCAAGAGGATGCCAAGCGCCAAGCTGAACAGGAGCAGCAACGCCAAGAGGATGCCAAGCGCCAAGCTGAACAAGAGCAGCAACGCCAAGCTGAATCGAAGCGTCAAGCTGAGGAAGAACGACAACGCCAAGAGGATGCCAAGCGTCAAGCTGAACAGGAGCAGCAACGCCAAGAGGATGCCAAGCGTCAAGCCGAACAAGAGCAGCAACGCCAAGCTGCTGAATCGAAGCGCCAAGCCGAACAAGAGCAGCAACGCCAAGCTGAATCGAAGCGCCAAGCTGAGGAAGAACGACAACGCCAAGAGAATGCCAACCGTCAAGCTGAACAGGAGCAGCAACGCCAAGCTGCCGAATCGAAGCGCCAAGCTGAGGAAGAACGACAACGCCAAGCTGCCGAATCGAAGCGCCAAGCTGACGAAGAACGACAACGCCAAGAGGATGCTAAGCGTCAAGCTGAACAGGAGCAGCAACGCCAAGCTGCTGAATCGAAGCGCCAAGCTGAGGAAGAACGACAACGCCAAGAGGATGCCAAGCGCCAAGCTGAACAGGAGCAGCAAGCTGAGAGATCGGTATCGAGCGAACGAGGCGGTGCTTCGTGCACATCAACAAGCCCGAGGGCTCGTGTGCCAGCAGGCGCACCCAATCAAGGGTTCGTGTTCGTCTCACCGAGCCAGCTACTCTCATCGATCAAGGCCTTGGTGAGCGAGGCGCAGTACACCAAGCCCGAGATCTCGTGGATCAAGCACCTGCTCGTATCGCACGGCAGCCAAGTGGTCGATACAGTCCACGATGCCACGCACGTCTTTCTCAAGAAGGGCGTCGATCGAGTACGAAGCCTGCCTGCCTGTTCGTGACCACACCACACACTCTCACAACCCTGCTCGAGTAATCACTAATGCCAGTGTCCTCTCCTCCCGCCATCAGGCCTTCGTGGACAAGAACAAGTGCTTCGTCACCAAGGAGTGGCTGCTCGCCTGTGTTCGCCAGCAACAGCTGTTGCCCATCTCGGCATCTCCATTGTATCAGCCTCTTAGAGACAAGTCGTTCTCTGCCTTGGCATCGCAGGTATGCTCACCATCTCTCCCGTTCTCGTGCTCGTTCTCTTGCGAGATCGTAACTCTCTGCTGGCAGATGATCAGCATTTGCGGCTACGGCGAATCAACCGAAGAACGAGACGACTTGATCGATGTCCTCGAGCGATTGCGCATCAACTGGACGGGCTTCTTGTGTCGTGAGAACACGCACCTGATTGTCGACAAGTACGCAATGGTGCCGTGGGAGTCGACGCATTTGTTCGATTGCTCAAACTCCTGCATGCGATCAGGCACACCTCTCCTGCAATCACCGAGGCCGCGGAGGCTTGGGGCATTGCCGTAGTGTATCGCAGCTGGCTCGAAGGCTGCGTCAAGCATTGGTCTCACGAGTCCGAGACCCCGTATCAACCTCCTCCCGCCAGGCAGCCCTCGACTCCATCACTAGATTCAGCCGACGTGAGCATGATCCTCGATCAGCGCCTGTTGGGCGTCGTCGCACCTGCTGCTCCTTCGGTCGTCGTGTCGCCGCTCATGGCACAAGTTGCGCGTCCATTCGTAAACCGAACAGTATCGCCAGCGGTCGACGCTCCTGCAACTCCACTCTCCTCAACCGTGTCTCCAACACAGCGACTACACGAGCAAGACTGGACACTCGACCCGATGGTGGCCGATGACGATTCTTCCAATCACTCCGCGCCGCCCTCACAGCCCGCCTCTCAAGGCACGGCCGCTGCGACTCCCGTTCAACAATCAACAAGGAGATCGGGTCGTTCGCTCAAGACAGAACCCAAACAAGAAGCGAATGCCGAGCCCAAGGCCGAGTCTAAGCCACAAGCCAACAACCGCAAGAGATCGATCGAATCCTCGCCCGAGGACAGCAACCCATCCAAGCGTCCGAAGCCTCTAGAACCTCCGCCTCCGACCGTTGCTTCAACGGCGACGACGACGGCAGCAGGGACGACAACGGATTCACAAGCACCACCTTCAAGAACCAGGTCTAAGGGAGCTAGTGCAGCTTCCAAGGCGGAAACGACTCGTTCGGCACCACCTGTCACCAAAGCCCCTGCACAAGTGATGCCGACCGCCATCGCAGATGACCCATCGACGCTGGAGATGGAAGACGCCATGGCAGTGGCGGCAGCCCCGGAGACACGCGCTGCATCGCGAGTGCACAAGTGCTTCATTGTTGGTGGCAGTGCCGAGGACAAGCAGCGATCGCTCAACATCATTCACGAGCTTGGCTGTACGTACGCAGGCCTCACAAACGAGAGCACCAGAGAGGTGACGCTCATACGGCGTGCATTGTGCTGCTACGTGGCCTGTGTAGATACGTACTCGGACGAGTATACCGCGGAGTCGACCCACTTGGTACTATCAGAAATCAAACGAACTGAGAAGCTCCTGTGCACCAGTGCCGCTGGCAAGTGGGTCATAAAGCCACCATATTTGTACGTTCGTACTGCTACTCGCTCACTCCCAAGTCAAGTCTCACGAAAGAGAGGTACTCTGGACATTGCGATATCGTATGTAGAGAGGCATGCCTTCATGCCAACGACACATCGGAGCTCGAGTTTGAGTGGTATCAAGATGAGATGACCTCGGATGGACGCGTGTGGCTTGGCGCCATGCGCTACTGGCGTGAATTGCGCGAGCGAACGGGACATGGCTGCTTCCGCGGCCAACATGGTATTGGCTCCTCGCACGAAAAGAGAGAACCGGTTGTGGCCTTGGATCTCGTACTGACCAATCGCAATCGGCACGGTGCAGTGTTGCTTGTTGGACAGGTGGCGCCCGATAGTGCGCTGCTGCAGCGCGTGTTCGAAGCTGGAGATGCCACCGTGGTGCGCTGCAACAGCCGCACGCAGGTCATCGAGCACCTCTCGTCACTGGCGGATCCGACTTCACCAAATACGCGTTTGGCACTGGTATGCAGGCGAGCAGGCAGGCGAGCGAGCGGAAGAGAAGCGTCTGACGCCAATCGGCACTCGTTCGACAGGTCGGTAAAGGAATGGGGGAGGCACGAAGCACGCTGTACGCACATGGCTTCAAGGAGGTCGCTGGCACCGACGTTATCGGCTTCCTGGCAACGACCGAGTGTGAGGCACTGCGGTTGCACCTCGGTCTCCCGCGTGCACGTTAGGGTGGTGCAAATATATCTCTCGTTCGTTCGTGGTTGCTTTGTTGGAAACAAGCGATGATGTACAGACAAACGAGAGAGCGAGAGAGCGAGAGAGCGAGAGATGTGATTACGGTGGTACAACAGTTGATACATATGAGCTTGGCGGCCGACAGCTCGACGGCTATGTCGAGATGGTAGCGCTTCGCTTACGATGCCTCGAGCCATCGTCGGCGGCACTCGCTGCAGCTTCGTCCTTCTTGCGCGATGACTTGCTTCTCTTGCTGCGCTCCTTGGTGGCACCGTCGGCCCGAGCACCGTCGCTGTCCTCGTTTGGCTTTTTGCTGCGTCGCGGGCGCTTCTCGTCCTTGGTCTTCTTGTCCTTGTCCTTGTCCTTGTCCTTGCTCTTGGAAGAAGAAGAAGACTTCTTGCCGTCGCGAGACTTGCTCGACTTCTTCTTGCGAGAGGATGAGCCGCTTGCTTCGGGCTCGCTGGACGTGCGCGAGACCGCTGCTCCTTCGGGCGGTTGTTCGGTGTTGCCGTTCTTATCTTCCTCCTCGCCATCGTCGTCATCGGTGCGAGGTCGAGGTACGAACTTGGCTTCGGGATTGACGAGCAACGCGGCGCTCTCGGAGAAGGTGCTTAGCTCGAGTTGCTTCTTGAGAATGAAGGCCGTAACGGGAGAGGCGACGCTCACTCGCCTTCTCTCGTCTTGCGTCAGCTTTTTCGAGCGCAGCCATAGATCCATCAGCGGTGTGGCATCGGTGTTGATAGATTGACGAGGGCTCAAGAGAGCATCGGCGGAGGTGAAATGAGTGGTCGCGCTCACGGCCGAGCCGGATTCATCTCGTTGTGCCTCCTCCTCCTGCTCCTGCGGCTTCTGCGGTATGGCGGTGATTGTAATCGGTGCAATCGTGGCAGCAACCGCTTTACGTGGCTCGTCGCTGGCAGCGGCTGCCTCAGCCAGGGCGCTGAATTCTGCTGATGATACTGAGACAGGAGAAGGTGGACTGGCATTGGTGTTGAGTGCAGGTTGATGCGCTGGTTCAGGTTCTGGCTCGGGTTCAGGCTCGCGATGATGCACTGGTTCAGGTTCAGGCTCGCGATGATGCACTGGCTCGGGTTCTGGCTCGTGATGATGCACTGGCTCAGGTTCAGGCTCGCGATGCTGCACTGGCTCGGGCTCGGGCTCGGGTTCAGGCTCGCGATGATGCACTGGTTCTGGTTCTGGTTCAGGTTCTGGCTCACGATGATCCGCAGGTTCAGACTCGTGATGATGCACTGGCTCGGGTTCTGGCTCGCGATGATGCACTGGTTCAGGCTCGGGCTCGGGTTCAGGCTCGCGATGATGGGCTGGTTCGGGTTCAGGTTCGCGATGATGCACTGGTTCGGGTTCGGGTTCGCGATGATGCACTGGTTCGGGTTCTGGCTCGCAATGATGCACTGGTTCAGGCTCGGGTTCGGGTTCGCGATGATGCACTGGTTCAGGCTCGGGCTCGGGTTCAGGCTCGCGATGATGCACTGGCTCGGGTTCTGGTTCGCGATGATGCACTGGCTCGGGTTCTGGTTCGCGATGATGGGCTGGTTCAGTGATGCTAGTTGAGGACGCGGAGGATCTTCGCATTGCGGCGAGGGCATCAGCACGAGGAGTGATGGGCATTTCTGCGCGAACGTCTCGATCTTGGTATCGAATCAAATCGGTCTCGGGATTGTACCAGATTCCATCCGACGCGAGTTGCTCGAGCCCGGAGCTGGATGGGGTCCTCGGAGACGCCGACAGAGTTGGCTGTGCTGCTGCTCGGAGCTTGTGGATCTGCTTCTCCTTCTTGAGCAACTCCTTGCGCTGTGCCTCGATGACCAGGTGTGCCTCGGTCAACGCCGCCTGTGTGTTGGCGAGTTCTTGCTCCAAGTCGTCGTATGCAGCCTTGAGCGCCTGTGACAGCACCAGTCGGTTAGAAGCTAGTCGACTGGAAAAGTCGAATCGAGTCGGCGCAAGCGTACAGAGAACTCGGCTCCTGTAATGTCGTAGAGTGTCGTGAGGTGTTGCATCTGGCGCGTGAGCTGCAGTTGTCGCTCCTTCTGCTTCTTCATTCGTACGCAGAACTGCTCAGCGAAACGCAGCTCGAGATCCACGGGTTTGTCGGCTGCTCTCGGATCGATGAGTTCGAGCCGAGCAAGGCGCAAGAGCCGATGCAAGCGCGTGGACGTACAGACGCTGTTCGTGGGCCCACCACCGCGTCGGGCCTTGTCGAGGTGCTTGGCGCACAACGAGAGATACGTGATGATGGAGTACTCGTCTACGGCGCCAGAGAGCACATCCTCCACATCCAGCAGCCGTGGGATTCCAAAGTGCTGCTCCAGCAAGTGGAAGCCTGTCTCGAGATTCTGCGCCTCATTGGTCTTTGAAGCATGCAGGTCGAATTGTTTGGTCAGCGAGAGAGAGAGAGCGAGAGAGAAGAGAGAGCAACAAGTGCGACATACCGATACAGCGATTTGAACGTAGTCGAGCAGCTCGGGGTTGACTGTATGTACCAAGGCGCAATAACCCACTCCACTCTTGAAGCTTCACGATCAAGCAACGAGATCAGCACGGTGTGGGTCGAGCAGGGTCGAGATAGCACAGCGCGCACGAGCTCATCGTACCTGCGCACGAGATTGGTGTCGAGCGGGAAGAGCTTGCCGTATGGCGAGTCGATCCACCAGCCACGAATGACGTTCTTTGGATCGACCAAGAACGAACCGCGCTGGCTCGGTCGATTGCTGGCGCCTCGTTTGCTCAGGGGATTCACGTAGTACTTGAGCACGAGGTTCCACAGCAATCGGAGCGTCAACGGAAGGTCGCCGCGCACAATGTCTACGAAAGAGAATCAGCGCGATTCGAGCATAGCGAAACAACCGAGAGGAGATTCTCGCACCGGTGGGACCGATCTCGGTGAGGTAGATGCTCTCCTCGAGCATGAACTCGAAGATGTGCGAGATGTTGTCGTGGCATTGCACCAGCAGCTTGGGCTCGGTGTTGATGCGCAGCCGTCGACCCGACAGCTCCTCGAGCAACTGCGCCAAGATCACACCTGTGCGCTCGCGAGAAGCACCGATTGGTGATCTCGAAGAACGTGAAGCAACAACAACACGACGAGCAAACGAGATACGCACCAGTCTTGAGGTCCTCGACCAGGCGGGTGACCTTGGGACCGTTGGTGCCGATATGAAAGTTGATCCAACGTTCGAGTGCCTGTCCCGCGAGAGCAAGCCAGCGAGCGTGTTGGTATATATCAGACCGGCGTTGTTTACAGGTACAACATCTCTACATCTCTACGTAGGAGCGCATCTAGATCGGTACCTTGCAGAGCACGGCGGACGAGTCCGTTGGCTTTGGCATGGTAGTTTGCATCATGATGTTGGATGGCGGGCTGGCGAGTGAGGAATGGACGAGCGAGAGCGTGTCGCAGAGACGACCAAAACGCAAGACGGGGGACGGAGAGGGGTACGCAAATGTAAGGTTGCTCCGGAGCCTCGGGTCGCTTGACTTTCTCCTTCCTCTTCGATCTCTCTTCCTCTGGTGTTCGTCTCTCGCTGCCCTCCCTCACTCGCACGACAACAGCAACCATGGCCGACCACCGCACCGGTCTCCTCAACCAGATGTACGTAGTAGCGTCGGTGTGCGTGCGCTTGTGTCGTGCGTCGTGCGTGTGGTGTTCTCTGCGTGTGCAAATACCTGCGCATAAGCTCAGTTCCTCACATGTGCTCTTGCGCCCACGTGCATCGGGTGTCGATCGCGATAGGTATGTTGCTCGCGCGCCGTATTCGACTTCGTCGCGCTTGCTGGTTCACGCCCAAGTGGCCAAGAACGTTGCCTTCAGCTACGTGCGTCCCGCTGTCGGATGGGGTATGTTGCAAGCAAGCAGGCAGGCAGGAGAAGCGAGCGACCGAGCGGCTGCCGGCGATGTCCCTGCGAGGTGCTGATAATCGCTGCTCTCTCGTGTGCTGCTGCTGTTGCTCTCTAGGCGTCGTGGCCGTGCTCGCCGCGTACTACGTCGTTCGCCCTGATATGAAGACACTCAAGACCAGGATCTTCGGTTAAGAGCTCCTCCGTATCTTGTTCACTTGTCACCGATATATACACACTCGCCCTCGCCCCCGCACCCATTCATTCTCTCGCTATGCATGCAGCACAAGGTCGTCGTCGCGATGCTTGCTGCTGCGCTCCATGCGGCTCGCTGCGTTTCGTACGTATGTCGAATGGATGCTGGAGTGAGAACAGGCTTTTATCTAGACTGGGGTGCGAAGCGCTCCGACGTGCTGGTCGGAGCGGAGCTACAAACACTATGTATATAGAGCTCGCTGCTCTCTCGGTAGATAGCCGAGCTATGCGAGCGAGCGAGCGAGTTGCCCTCTACGAGGGATTCTGCATGTCGTACTCGCGGTTGAGACGCTCGATCTTGCGGTTGGGAATCTTGAAGGACATGGCGATGTTGATCATCTCGTCGGGCGTGACCGAGAGATACTTGGCGGTGCCCTTGAAGCGCGTGAGCATGCCCTCCATGTCGAGCTTGAGCAGCTCGTTCTGCATCGACTTGAGCAGCGCCAGCGAGACGCGGAACAGGACGCGCACGCCCTCCGACAGGAAGACGTCGAAGATGCGGATCACGTACGGGAACGGCAGCGACGAGAAGACCGTCGTGTACCAGTTGTGCGCGTACATGGTGGGCTGGATGTCTTGGTCGATCTAGTGGCGCCGCAGAGTGAGCACTCGGCCGGCACATGCTCTTGCTCGAGGCGGAGGAGCACGTACAAAGTGATAGTACAGACGCGGCAGCATCTGCTCGAGCAGTTGGTCGTGCATATACAGGAACTTCATGAGGCCAGGGAAGCCGGGCTCAAACAGGCCGCTCATTTCGTAGTCGCGACACAAGCGAACCAGAATGTAGAAGGCGTCCTGTGGTGCCGATTGTCGTGAGTGAGCAGGAGCGAGAGAGAGAGAGAGCGCGTGTCGACAGGCGCAGAGACTGTACCTCCTCGGTCATGTAGAGCAACAAGAGCGCAATGATGAAACCCATTCCCTGGCAGTATCCGACGCGCTTGTCGTACACCGAGTACGCCTTGAGTGTGTTGAAGAGCGCCGTCTGACCCATTCCACCTTGCTCGCGGAAGAAGATGTGCTTGGGGAAGGTTCGGTTGATGTCGCGCTGAATCTGCGGCTCGAACGATGATTGCTCGTCGAGCAGTTTCTGTGGCGGAGACGCAGCATCATCATCGATTCGTCGTCAACGATGAGCTCGTGCCAAGAGATCGAACGGTGGCACCTTGAGGTACGACGGACCTTGAAGAGCGAAGGATTCTCGTCACGCAAGCTGGCCACGTCGGCGAGCTTCTTCCACATCATGCCGCGCAGACGATCAGGGATTCCCGTCTTGCGGAACTTCAATTTCATCTGTAGATACGACGCAATGGACGATCGAGGGCAAGAGGGGGTCAACGCGTGGTCTCTCGTCATATTGACTCATCCGTGTGCCAGAATCAAGATGATGATGACGACGACGACGATGATGGTTTGGATCGCAATGTACGCAGCGTACCTTCTTCTTCTTGTCGCTCGAGAAGGTGTCCCACTTGGCGACGACCTCGACCCACTTCTCGGCGCGCGCCGCCTCGTCCTCCTTGCTCTTCTTGCTCTCCTCGAGCGTGGCATTCGACTCACCGGCCGTCTCGTCGATCACGAAGCCCCACTTGTCGACCTTGACGTCGGCGCCCTTGATGTCCTCCTCGAGCACGACCGCGAGATCCTGGCGCTGCAGGAGCTCCTCGAGCGGCATGGCCTTGCGCTGCATCTCGATGCTCTCGAGCGACGCCACGGTCACGATCTCCTCCCACTCGCTCTCGGCGCCGAAGCCGCTGTCGGTGCTGGCGCTCGAGAGCGTGTACTTGTGGCTCGTGACAATGTCGTCGATGCTCGAGCTCAGCTGCGCCTCGCACACGAAGCGCGACAGGAAGATGTTAATGTCCTCGGGCATCAATGGCGGAGAGAACACGGGGCTCTCCTCGATGATCGAAGGCGGAATCTGGTACTCCTCGAACGCCAGCGGGTCGATAGGTTCGAGCATCCTGCCCAGCGAATGACTCGCTGTGTGAGCGAGTGCGAGTGCGAGAGAGGTGCGCGAGAGGCGAGGCAACGAGGCAACAACACTACTTGACGAGCTCGGCACTTGAGCGAAAGCCTATAGTACGAGCGCACGATTGGTTTATTGCTTTATCGAGATTCCCTCACCGCAGCCGCAGCAGCACCGGGCGCTTGGTGACGCGAGTTACGATGCGAAGCGTGAGGCTCAGGCGGCGCTGTCTCGTGATCGAGTCGCCGGGTGAGAGGCCTGGACAGTGCGAGAGATTGACGACCTTGTCGTGCACGAGATCGACGTGGCGGTACGCGATGCCGTGCAGGTGGCGCTGGTAGACCTCGTCGGTCCAGAGCCACAGCGAGCGCGGCGCGAGCAACACCGAGCACAGGAGCTCTCTGGGTGGCACGGCTGGCTTGCCGCTGCTGCTCACGCCTGCTGTGTCGCTTGTTGTTGTTGCGTCGGCGGCGGCGGCACCAGGCTCGTGCTCGTGTACGAGGTCCTCTTGCTCGACATTCGCCATCACCGATTCGGTCAAGGTCGCGTGCTCCTCGTCGGGGCGCTTCTTGAAGACGTCGATCACCAACGGGCTCTCGAGGCTGACGATCGCAACGAATGGTTGATAGTAGGGGCCGTCTTCGTGTGGCTGAGCGAGTGAGCGACCGGCGAATGAGCGACCGGCGGCAATCCGTGAAGTGCAGCGAGCGAGTGCGCGTACCATGATGCCTTGGCCGGGCAGGTATTCGTTGATCAGTACGTGGTTCGGTGAGGCAGGAAAGAAGCCGTCGCACTGACGCTCGATCTTGCTGATGAGCTCCGAGAGCCATGAGGGCATTGGCTCGGCGATCATGCCCTTTTGCGTGGGGAGGCCGCCTACGCTTGGAGGATGAGCCCGGCTGCCACACGGTGTCGCTATCGAGAGCAGCACTCGACCGCACCGTAGTTCTGCAACCGACGCTGCTTGAGCTGTACCCACTTGGGCTTCGGCGCTGCATAGATCTACACGCAACAGCAGTCAGATACGCACGCACAGCAAAGAGCCATACGCAGCGGTCGCATACGTGAGACACCAGCGATTCCTCCTCGGCATTCGATACAAAGTCGGGAATGTAATACATGGTCGGCAGAGGGCCAACACGCCATCGCCGCCAGCTGTCTAGCTCTGACCGTGCAATGCCATCACCACCATCAGCACCGGGAGAGGTGGAGGAGGCGACGAGTGGCTGCGAGGCATCGGCCATATGTGTGGAGTGCGGTGCGCGAAGCTTGCAGAAAAGAAGCACAAGAACAGCAGAGGCGCATCGTGATCGACAGGAACCTTCGGTCGAGCGTGAGATTTACTTGTTATTACAACCAACGTTGGTATCCATACAACTACACTGCTGCTGTTGCTGTTGTTGCTGCTGTGGTGGTGGTGGAAGCAGCTGCTAGTCGCTCGGTCGCTGGCACAGCCGGCACGTCGTCAGCTTCGTTGGCGATGCGTGCCAAGACGAAGCCATGGCAGCCGAGCGGCGCACACCAGCAAGCGAGCACCTTGCCGCGCAGCTGGCGCTTGGCCTTGGCGACCAGCTCCGGCTGCGAGAGCAACCACTGCTCGTACTGCGCGAGACACTCGTTGCGATCGCCGTCTCGACCGACCTTGAACGGGTTGCCCCACTCGGGTCGCTCTCCGCCCACCACCGACGGGTTCTTGCGGCCGATGTAGACCTCGAACGGCGCGTGGCGGCAGTGCACGACGAACGGCAAGTACGGTTGTGCGGCGGCGACAATCGCAGACGCAGCGATATCGGCGGCAGACGACGAGGCCGGAGCAGCGACAGCGGCAGCCGGCGCTGACGTATCTCCAATCGGCTTGTGCTTTGAGCGTGCCGCACGGCCGCCACCGCCACCACCACCACCACCACGACCTCGGGATGAGGAGGAAGTGGAGCTCGCAGTGGTGGTTGATGATGTGGGAAGCGGCGATGACGAGGAAGAGGAGGATGAAGAGGAGGCGGAAGAGGAGGTGGATGGGACCGAGCGCGAGGTAGCCGAAGCATACGACAGCTTGGCGGCGCCACCACGGGCCCAAGACATGATGATGATGCGTGTGAAGAGGAGGAGATGCAAATATCGCGAGGCGGCGACAGCAGCAGCAGCTATAGATCAGCAGCACCAGCCATTCCGCGAGCGGCGTTCGCGGGAAGCAGGGAACGGAGGGAGAAGGGCGGGAGGAGGCGGGAAGAGATATCACGCTGAAGCGAGAAAGAGCGGATCCACGTAAGGCTCCCCGTGGGCGCATCGACGGTTTACGGGCCGCCCGCCTCTGCTTTTTGCTCCTCGCTCGCGTGTCTGCTCTCCCCTTTTCCCCGCTTCTCCCGTCGCGTCGCCCACAATGGTGCGCCTCTTGCATCGCGCATCTGCGCCGTGGTCGCGCGGCTCGCGGCATCGGGCGCCGCATCGTGCTGCGCAGCTCGCGTACTCTCGAATGATGCTGATTTTGGGGCGATATCGCGCGCCGCTGCTCGCTGTAGGCCCTCGTCTTGGAAGAGAACCAGTTCCAGTATGTGCTGCGTATTCTGAACACCAACATCAAGGGTAAGGAGAAGGTCACCTTCGCCCTCACCGCCATCAAGGGTGTTGGTCGTCGTTTCGCCAACATCATCACCAAGTCGGCCGAGATCGACACGACCAAGCGGTATGTACGCGCGCAAACAAGCTGCGCACACACGCTCGCATCGCACATCGCTACCGCACCGCCACAACGCGCGCTGCCGTAGACGCTGTGCTGGGCCAGCAGTCGTTGCGCCCGCTTCGTGCGCTCGGCTGAGTTCCGTCACGACGCGAGTACTGATCGCGCCTTTGCGTCCGTAGCGCTGGAGAGCTCTCCAACGATGAGGTCGAGAAGCTGGTCACCATCATCCAGCACCCGCTTCAGTTCAAGGTGCCCAAGTGGTTCTTGAACCGACAGAAGGACTACCGTGATGGCAAGTACTCGCAGGTCACCTCGACGAACATCGACTCGAAGCTCCGTGACGACCTCGAGCGCTTGAAGAAGATCCGGTATGTACAAGTGCCCTGCCACTCGCCATTCAGGTGAACGCGCAGCCTACCTCTTGCGCCTGTTGTCATCGTCTCTCTCTCTCTCTCTCTCTCTCTTGCGTCTCGCGTCGATGTAATGAGTGGCGCGCGTTTCGTGGAAGGCGGAGAGATACTGACTGCTGGTTGGCGTTGTGTATTTCGTTGTTGTTGTGATGATGATGATGATGATGGCGATGATGATGATGATATCCAGCGCTCACCGTGGTCTCCGCCACCACTGGGGTCTGCGTGTCCGTGGTCAGCACACCAAGACGACTGGTCGCAAGGGACGAACTGTCGGTGTGTCCAAGAAGAAGAACTAAGCGACGAGCGGCTTGTAGAATCAACAACTCTTGGGCTGTATCGATCGTGTGTTCTTTGTGGGCTCTCTTTTATAACTAAAATACAAAACCACCCCCCGAACCTCTCTCGGCGCGTATATCTTGCCTATCGCTCGCTGCACACGATCACCCGCTGCGAGGCGAGAGCGTGATCAATTTCGCTGCCGCTCGTTCGCTCGCTCGCCACCATCAACCACCACCATCAAGCACCACCTTCGCCATGGCCGTCCCCATTCAGAATCCGCACTTTGCGACGCTCTCCCCCGACTACTTGTACCATCTGGGCCTGGACTCCTCGATGGACCTCGTTGGCATGTTCTCCGACGTCAAGTACGCTCACTCGATCTCTCGTTCGCGATCTCTCGTTCCGTGCTGTGTTCCGTGCTGACACGTGTGGCGGCGCGCCGTGGCAGGTTCGTGTGTATGGGTGGCAGCGCTCCTCGTGCCGAGGCGTTTGCCAAGATGTTGGCGCGCGAGCTCACTGCCACCGACCCGGACGCCGTGCACCCGATCGGCAAGACCGAGCGCTACTCGCTGTTCAAGGTCGGCCCCGTGATCAGCGTCAACCACGGCATGGGTATGCCGTCGCACTCGATCCTCATGCACGAGATCACCAAGCTGCTGCGCCACGCCAACGCCACCAACGTCATCTTCATTCGAATCGGCACCTCGGGCGGCATCGGCGTCGAGCCTGGAACGATCGTCGTCGCCGAGGAGGCCATCAACAACGAGCTCAAGCCCGTGCACCGTGCCGTGATTCTCGGCACGATTCACGAGTTCCCAACCACGCTCGATAAGGAGCTCGTACGTTACTCGTGCTCGTGACACGTGTGCTCGCGCCACACACACTCGCCATGTGCTGATACTCCTCGCCGCTCAGTGCCAAGAAGTACTCGCTGCTGCAAAAGGCACCGAGGGCGAGAGGCCTGTGCCGTGCGTGCTCGGCAAGACCATGGGAACCGACGACTTTTATGAGGGCCAGGGCCGCATGGACGGCGCCCTGTGCGAGTTCACCTACGAGGTATACGCGAGCCACCACCACTACCACCACTACCACCCGCTCCGCGCCAACCTGACGCTTCTCGTTGTTCGACAGGAACAACGCGCCTGGATCGCACGCGTCAGCGAAGCCGGCGTCACGAACATGGAGATGGAGGGACCGCAGTTTGCAGCCTTCTGTGCTCGACTGGGTATCCGTGCGGTGCTGATGTGCGGCGTGCTGGTCAATCGATTGCTCGGCGACCAAGTGACCTCGACGCCACAAGAGCTCGCGCAGGTGGGCGAGAACGTGCTCATCGTGGCGCTGCGCTTCATCAAGAACCGCTTGGCTGCGAGCGCCCATTGATGCCGCAGCACTGTCGCTCACCCCACCCTCTCCCTTCCAATCCCTCCCTTCGTGCACATATTTGTACGGCAATGTAATACACAGGAGCGTTTTAGGAACGTAGCAACAACAACGGTCTTCTCGATAGGAACAGCTACCGGCCGCGCGTACTGCGGAGCTACTCTCACGCGTCGTCAGCACGAATGGATGGCTGCAACGACTGCTTTGCTGCGAGCAAGCCACATACCGAGGACCGAATGCAAGCACTGAGCTTGGCGAACTCCTCTTGACACGCACCCTTGCCGAGCGTATCGCGTTTGGCGAGCAGGCACTCGCCATACACCTGCACCTGCGAATGGCAATCACCAAGGCTTTGCGACAGCCGCCGTGTGTAGCGTTTGGGATCCACCGCAGCAGCCGTGGTAGCGGCGGCGATCGGAGCACGAGATGCCATGCTCACTCACCTACGCGCTGACCTTGAGAGGAGTTGGGCGCCCGAACGTGGTCGTGTGCAGGGATGGTTAGCACGAGGTCGCGGTAATCTAGATGCACGCCCGCGATGGTAGCAGAGATACACCTCAGAGACAGACTAACTAACTATTCTCGGTACTGCTGCTACTGCTGCTCGAGAAATATCAATATCAATACCGATTGGTGGTGCTTGAAGTTGGGGTTGTGAGGCAAGCAACGAATGGTTGGTCGATGCGATGCAGCGAATCGCAAGCATTCCTCGCAAGTAGCGCGAAGCCGGGCGATCGCGGGCTTAGAAGAGGTGCTCTCCCTCAGTGTGCGTAAGGAGGCTGACGAGAGCCGCCTTCCGTTCTTGTTCTGCTGCTCTCGCTCTCGCGCCATCTAGCTCGCCAGCCCTCGAACCACGTCATCTATCCACGCTCACCAGCTCTCTTTGCTTGTTACGTCGTGTGTGGTAGTGGTGGTAGAGGTTGTAGTAGTTTCTGGAAGCAGCGCGCTCCTACCTTCTCCCTCTCTCTTTCTTTCTGGCTTGTTCGTGTGATTCTCCCGATCGAGTAGCAAACAACCACAACAACAACAAGCTACATACATACACCCTCGTGCGTGCTCTTAGTCTCGTTGTCTCGCACACCGGCTGCGTTTGATCGAGTACAATGGCACGCAAGAAGAAGGAGAAGAAGGAGAAGAAGGCGCCCGTCAAGAAGGTACACTCGCGCGACTCGACACGTGTGCGCGCCTG
>Ga0209935_1002406_pt1 | contig 23039 bp, 25 predicted proteins | sample ThiBio_1000_plan_2_FD_183958 | JGI IMG/M metagenome (GOLD analysis project Ga0209935, IMG submission 183958) | Wastewater bioreactor microbial communities from Cape Town, South Africa - Thiocy_cont_1000_plan (SPAdes) | ecosystem: Engineered > Bioreactor > Thiocyanate-remediating >...
CCTCGTCTACCACTATCAAGACAGTGCCTCCTTTGTTCTCTCTTCCCCCGCGCCGTCCAAGAAGAAGCTACGGAGTGAGTGGCAGGAGGCCGTGCGAGCGTGCGAGCGTGCAGGAGAGCAACTACAACAAGAGAGACGACACACGCTCTCTGAGGCGAGAGGAGAGCGACATCGCTCCTGCGGCTAAGTCGACGAGCGAGAAAGCTCGCCTTGCTTTACCTCGGTACATCCTCGAGCTCCTGTTGCCCTACTGACGACTCTCTCTCTCTCTCTCTCTCTCTCTCTCTCTCTCTCTCGCGAATAGCTGCCTTCAGGCCTTGGTCACATCGTCTAGCGAACGCGAGCACGCTGCCAAGTTGTCTTGGGCCAATGGAGCGTAGCAGGCGAGCTCTCCAGTAGCCTTGTCAAGAGCCCGATTCGCAAGAGCGAGTGCAGTGGCAAAATCGCGCGAGTATCGAGCAGCGCGAGACCGCATCACCAAGGCCTGGAGCTTGAATCGTCGCCACTCGAGCTCGCCCCTGGGTTCCTCGGGTGTAAAAGGGTCCGATGGAGGTAGAAACAGCTCGCGCACTCTCCTAATCCAGGCCTTCAGTTGCTTGTCGGTCGCTCCGTTGCTTCGGAGATGCGAAACCAGGAGCGAGAACGGCCGGCCATACCGTTCCAGAAAGAGCGACGAGACGTAGCGGCAGGCAAATTGGAAATAATGTTGATGGGAGAAGTCGAACGGCAGCACGGCACAGAGCTTTGGCCAGCAGTGCTCGAGTAGCGATGCCGAAGCTTTCGTCGGGTTGTAGCCTGCCAGCGCCAACACGCTCTCGGCGACCAGAGGGTGCAACAGGTGCCATCGCCTCATTCGAGCTCGCCTGACAATCTGACCGAACTCGGGGCAGGCCCCGCCGCTCAAGTATCGCAAGGCATTACGCAAATGTTCGTCTCCGAGTTGTCGAGCTTCCCTTGTGTGTCCGCCAAATAGCGACAGGAACGAAACTCCTATCAGCAAGGTCCGTTCGATGGAGCAACACTTGTCCCATGTGTGCCCGGCAAGGCGAGACGCAAGATGGCACCCTCCTTGCAACCCGGTGAGCAGCATCACGACCATATGTCGGTTGGACCCCGTCGGCGGCGATCTCTTGGCGAGCGTCAGACTGCTCTGCAGCGCAACCTGATTCTCAGGATGGAAGCGACCGAGGATTGCGGCGAACGAATCCAACTCTTTGTCATCCAAGAAGAAACTGATGGGTATCTTCAGGGAATCGTCAGTCTCACCATCGGCAGAGGGCAGATCTCGAGTCGAGACAAGAACGAGCGTAGCCTTGGCGGGCTGGGTTGCGCGAAGGTGCCGGCAATCATGCTCACTCATGCAAACGACCACCAGCCGTCGGTCCAGCGTGGCGGCCTCACTCCAGGTCGACCAGCAATCTCGAGCGGCAGTGTCCGATGCTGGTCCGTTGTCCAACAAGCGGACAACAAAGAGATGCGGCTGTAGAGCGACGTGATACGCAAACTGCATGGTGGCGATCGATTTGCCACATCCTGGGAAAGATCCCACGATATCGACTCGCCGAGGAAGCTTATTGAGGAACTCCGATACGCCGTTGACCACCGATGTCCTTGGGAAAGATACACCGGCTGCAATCGAGTCCCACGACACGGTGCCATGGTCGAATAGACCAGTGGCACACGCGAGCCAGTTGTGGTCTCGCTGCAGCTCCTCGTGCGGAAGTATTCGCGTAACAGCGTCCGAGACAAACTCGAAGTCGACCGGGATCGAGCCATGGGCCCCATCGATGGCCAAGCCCTCGCACCAGCAGTCCACGACATCCAATGGGCAGTTGGCGGCTATTTCCTGCGCCCGAGCAGCGGTTTCCAGGGACTCACCAACAACGAAGCCCTCGAAGCGAATGCCGGTGTTGTGGAAAGTTTGCCACAGTAGTCCAAGCGAGTGTAGCACCTGCGTGATCGTTGAGGAGAACTCTCGGTAGAGAGTGGTAGAGAACGAGGTAGTTACAAACAGTACAACTCGGACCACCTCAACGTGGGGTCGCTCGGCCACGATCTCTCGCACGACGGAAGGCAATTGCTTGTATCTATCCGATTTGAAGCGATCGTCAAAGTCCCCAACCGCAATCCCTGCGATGTGAGTGCGGTTGTGCGTCCCGAGCTCGACGAGAACTCGAGCGCTGCCGGTAACTCGCAACTCCGCCAACATCATTGGATCAGGCGGGCGACGATGCGCCCACCATGCTGCTATTGGTGGGAGAAGACGAATCGAGTCTAGGAGGTTGGGGATGAAGGTCAGTATTGTGGGGCAACAACAAAGCTGAAGCAGAATCCCAAGCACATACGCTGAAGACCTCTGACAAAGATGGGCAACTCGAGAGTCTCCTTCAGAGCAAAGAATCCAATACCCGGGCGAGTGTTCACGATTATCGTTACCACAACGCGATGTTGACGCAAGCTAAGTTGTTGCTTGTGAGTAATGGGCAGCGCTCGAGAGAACGGCGTGGACAACATACTTGATGGGAATGTTCGTGACGGGTGCGATTTCGATTCGTACGCTTGACTCGGGAAGCGGTGGAAATACTTCAGCTGCCACAGCCTCGAGCTGCTCGATGAGGTCGCTGCTCTCGGCGCGATCAAAAACGATTCCCTCGGCGCGGCACTGGCGATTGACGCCAAGCTTGAGAACTGATTGTCCTGCAGGGTTGTTGAGGAATTGCGGCAGGTACTTGCAAAGATGCTTCTTGATTCGCTTGGAGCTCCACGCTATGTCGGGGCCTTGAGCGATCTTCGAAGGATTCTTGGGTTTGCTGCCCTTGTACTCGAGGCACTCGGTCTCCTCGGGCTCTTCATCGCCGTACCGAACTGCTTCAGTGTCGAACGGGCCCGCGACGATGGCATTACGCAGGTTACTCACTCGAGCATTTGTGTGCGCATCGTCACAGCATGACCAAGGCTGGATGCGCATGGTTGGGAGGGCTTCGAGGAAAGACTGCGGCGACACAGTGCTCCTGCCAGTTCCAATGCGCAGTGGAGGTCCTCGCAGTGGACAGAGCAGGGGCGGCTCACACTCCTCACACAGCCAAATGGTAGCCATGTTGTGTTCCGAGTCGAAAGAGTACACCAACGTCGGTGCGCGGTGGTTTTCGTGGGTCGATGGCGCAGCCTCAGCTTGCCATGGTGCGGGCGGCCGTCGAGTTCCAACGTCGGATATTGAGGCCAAGGCTTGCCCAAAGTCATCGGCTGAGGGTACGTTGGTGATCAGAACGCGCCTCACTGGAGAGTCGGAGTAGCGTTGGTTCAGGAGAGCAACCACAGCACGCTCCCATGCTCGATCTCTTGAAAATGCCTCAACAAAGCAATCTGTGGTCCAGTAGTTAGCTCCTTGATGTACGGCAGGCACAGGCGGCACTGACGGCGTACCGAGAACTTGGGCAGCACCAGGGAGATCCGAGGTGGTGGTAGCCGCAAATGACATTGCGTTGGCCGTTCACTGGATAGTAGGGCCACCAAGCCGAGTAACGTCACAGAACCAGCAACGGAGCGTACGAGAGGAGCGAGGACCATGTGCCGGGCAGAGGAAGCAGCGAGCGAGTGGCGGCGCATTCCTTCCTTCGCTCTCTCATTTGTTTGCTTGCCTGCTTGTTGGTCGAGAAGGAGGAGAATCTCGTGACCTGTGAGAGAGAGCACAGTGTGTGTGTTCGTGCATACCATTATGGAGGCTCTAAAGGCATGTATTCGAATGGACATATCTTGGCATCCATGGATTGATGGGCTAATCCAATCGGAACGATGGCGCCGTTCCGCTTGTTGCTGCTTATGACGATGATACGCGTGTTGGTGTACGACCTTGATGATCGTAGCCATATCGACCTGAACGCATTGTACGTTGATATCCTTGAATGGCACCCAGTGTATATCTCGTGCTGATCGACGAATGGTGCGTGATAGCTGTTTGTGATCGATCTCGACAACGAAGTCGGGACCAACGATGTCAGTGCAAGGTTCGCTCGCTCGCTTGCTCTCACACTCGACACCGAGATATCGATCAGTCGACGGTGATTCGTATGCATATGGGGCTGGCACTGAGATGATGGGAGCTGCCGTACATGATGTCTAGTCGATTGGCTCCGATTGCAGGAGCCACGCAGACGCGACTCGACTTGATTCAGATCATCATTCGCAACATTGTATCGATCAAGCAGCGAATGGATGCTCGCCATGAGTTCGCCATCGCGATTGCTACCGGAGAATGCTACATGGTTCGTCTCGCGACGGGATGGCTCCCAATAATGAGAGAGTTTCTGTGAGCGAGAGAGGGCTCACGCATACGAATGGTTCGATGGGATAGTTGCAACCATACACGTCGCAGCTGCCAGTATTCATCTCGCAACTGGCGAAGCTCGTTCCACAGGGCAAGTTTGATCGATTCGGTATGTGAATGCGTGTGCCTGAGTATCGCTTCAATCACTACGATGCTCGATCGGTCAGCTTGGAGATGAAGTTACGATGAACTTGGCAACTCGATCACTGATATCGAATGGTTGCTGTTTGCTACTGCAACTGCTACTGCATGCTACTGCGTAGACTTTGGAAGCGTGTTTCGTATCTCGTATGTTCACAGAGATGGCGTCGAAGCGCTTGAATGCTGCACGAGTAACTGACATACCTCGTATCGCCATGATCGGTCGATAGGCGAGAGAACCTCGTACTGTTCTCATCGGAGGAGCTCGCAATGATGGAGGGCTCGCTACCGTCGTTCACCTATCGCACGATCTTGTTCTACTCTCGATCCTCCGTCCTTCCGATACTGCCAGCCTCCTGCGCCGTACGTCGAGATCGACCATCGAACCCACTTGGCAACGCCAACGCCAACTCCAATGCGTACAATCGTGAGCTGATCGATTCTCGATTGATAGGAACGCGAGGAGTTGGTTGCGTGTCCGTACTTTTACATGGACATTGTATACGTGCATCAACAAGCATCACGTACCAATCAGCCACAGGCCATCTTCGACTTTCTTATCTCACAAGAGCTGCCACTGGCACGCTCATACATCTCGGCCATCTCCGGAAGTCCTCACGTATGATCTCTCTCTCTCTCTCTCTCTCTCTCTCTCTCTCTCTCGCGGAGTGAGTGACCTCTGACTTGATCTTGGTGTGTCGCACAGCTTCTCTTCTCGATGAGTGCACGATTGCTGGCGAATGCAACGCAGCGCGAGCAGTACCAGCACTTTCGTGCTCTGGTAACAACCTCACCACAAATCTAACTCTCTAACTCTGTCTCGCTAACAGTGTGAGCTTGCACCAACCACCACCATGGCAATGACCACTTGCACTCTTGCTTGCTTTACTTGCTTGCAAGTTCACGATGCTTGTATTTGTGCCATCTGCAGCTATATACACCTACAATTCATTGCACGCTACTCTACCAGAAACACCAAGCGGCACACGTAGACGAATGCACAAACTCTGACTCTACTTCCTCGGTGCGGCACCAAACGAGAACGAGCCAGGCGGCGCTTGCATCGCTTGCGGCGACAAGACATAGCCTGGCGGCAGCTGCACCATCTGGCCATTCGGCAGCATGGCAACTGGAATCGGTTGCATGCCTCCGGCGCCGCTGTGGTGAATCGAAGCAGTCGCTGGGAAGGTGGGCGGTGCGGTGGCAGCACCAGGAGTCGGCAAGTAGTACTGTTGCTGCTGTTGCTGCTGCAGCTGCTGTTGCAAGAGTTGCTGCTGTTGCTGATGTTGCTGCAAGAGCTGTTGCTGCTGCAACTGGAACACTTGTTGCTGCTGCAACACGGCAGCACTAGGCGAAGGCACGCCCATATCTGGCGTCGGCATGAAGGACGCAGATGGCGCACCGTACATTGTCGGCACAGTGCTAGTCATCGGCGACATGGTGGCAACGGCGCCTGCTGGCCTGCTCGCAGCAGCCTTCAATTGACTGTACATGCCCGATTGACAGAGTGAGTGAGTGAGTGAGCAGACACCATCTCCATCTCTCGCTGGCTCGCTCGTTCGATACATACGTGAGAAGCTCAGCCTTCTCGGTGCGTCGAGCAAGCACAAAGTCGCTACAACGTTGCTTGAACTTTTGGAGCAACTCCTGAAAGTTGGTATAGAACTGGATACCCTCACTGTACCATCATCGTGCATTAGAGACATTGCTTCAGTGGATGCTGAGGGCGGCTTTGTCATCAGTTCGGTACGTACGTGAGGTTGCCCTCGAGTTGGTTGTACGCATCAAGTGCCGTCGTAATGTTCGACAGCGCTTGATCTCGACGAGATTGCTGACTGCCTGCTGACTTGCTCTGCACAAAGAGCTGGTTTGCCTCCTACTCACGCGAACACACACACGCACGCATACGAGATCCCGAATGAGTCGTGGCACAAAGCTCGAGAGGAGCTGGTCACTCGAAGAAGACGACGTACGCTTATCTCGCCGATGAGAGACGTCTGACGTTGAAGATTGGCCTGAATCTCTTGACGAAGAGGCGAGTACTTTGCGAGCTCCTGCTCGAACACGGTCTCGAACGAAGTGCCACCGGCAGTCATCAATTGCGACGTGATGTTATCCTAGAAAGTCGTGCATGGTGAGGCGATTGTTCTTTTGGCAGACGGTGTACTCAATGGAGGATCGACGTACTGAATCTCGCAACTGCTTGAGGCGAGTGGCAAGCTCCTCTCGTTGAGTAATGAGCGCATCGAGCTGTGCCATGAGGGCCTTGAGCGACGCGACGGCCTCTTGGTCGACGCGGTCGGGCGTCTCGACCGAAGGAAACAAGGCAGCGACCTCGGATGGACCACCGGCCAAGCGCGCCAGGATGGGCTTGTGGTCTTCGTACTTGCGTCGTACAAAGGCGTCGGACTTGGTGGCATGCTCAATGTTCATTCGGAACTTGGCAGCCTCTTGGCGTAGGTTCGACGTGAGAGTGTGCGATGGAGTTCTGGCAGCGGCAGCAGCGAGATCTGGTCAGTTGCACGGTTTTGGTATCGATCCTCGTGACATTGCGTGACATACCGAGTCCACTGGCCGGCGAGTGAGGTACGCGTTTGGTTGTCCTCCTCTTCCTCCTGATCCAACAGGGTGATTGCTTGATCGAGAATCGCTCGATCCTCCTTGGCGAGGCCCTCGAGAGCCATACAAAGCTCCTCGACACGTTGGATTCCTCCCTGTAGTCAGTCATACACAGGTAGCCAGTGTGAGAGAGAGAGAGAGCTAGCGAGGTCTCAGTCGTAGGAGAACCACGACATACCACTTGAGTAAAGTGCGCAATACGTTGCGTCACTTGCGGTGGAATACCGGTCGGGTTATCGAGAGCCAACAGAGCTCCCGGCAAGTTCATCGAGCACAACGAGCTCTTGACCAGGTTATTGTGGTCCTCGATGTTGTCGAGCTCGGAGCGCACGACCGCCATCTGGCGCTCCTGGTACTGCTGCAGCGCCTGGCTCACGGCCACCGGGATCAAGCGCAGGAATGGGTCCTCGCTGCCGACCAGAACCGGGTCCACATGCGCCGTCGCCTTCACCATGACCTTGCGCTCGATCTCGGGCACCGAGGCCGGCACCGATTCGTGGTAGATGCGATTGTTGTCGGTCTGCGCCTGCTGCAACGCGCGGCCAATGACTTGCTGCTTGCTCGAGAACAAGGCTCCGACGTCGGGCGAGACGTTCTTGATCTGCTTGGGCGTGATGGGAGCGAGGTAGTTGTACGCTCGACCGAGGTACGCCACTTGGATGCCATACTTGCGTTGCTCGGCGTACTCGTGCGACGCGTGGTAGTATGCAAGTGCATAGTACAAGGCCGATCGAATTGCCACATGATCAACCCACGACTATCGAGCAAGTAAGTCACCAAGCACACACAAGAGAGAGAGAGAGTGAGCGCATGGGAGCGAGACTACATACAGGCTCGATGCTGTTCTTGAGTGCAGGAAGCTGCATGAGACCGAGAGCAGTCTCGTACAACCCACCGACGCCAGCAGCGAGTTTGCACGTGATACTGTGGCTCATGTTGTTGCGCGTCGCCTTCTCGTAGAAGCACTCTTGCGCCTGAGCGAGCATCAAGTTCGACGCCATGAACAAGTAGTCGGGCGAGAGATCTGGCGCTCCCGAGACGAGAGTCGCCGAGGCTTGAACGTCGTCACGCAAGCTCTCGAACACACCGGCAGCTCGCTGGCGCCATTCACGCACGCATGGAGTATAGTTAGCGCATACATACACATATACAGGCACACACGGGGGCGCATGGAGGGTTCGTGGCAGCTGGCTGGCATGGGCGTGTACCTGGTAGGCAGCGCACGCTTGGCGAATGCCGTCCTCGGTGGCACGATTGCACAGACCACCGATCTGACTATCGACGGCGGCACATCCGAACTTGACCGCGAGCCTTTCGAGTATCATTCCATATTGACCTACGTCGTGAAGAATCGAAATGAGTCGGTGTTCTCGAGCATGGTGTTCGATTCGAGTGTGATACTCGTGGATCGATTCACGTACCGAATCGCTTGCGGCTCACACAGTCATACCAATAAAAGTAGAAGCGCAACTAGGATTACGTCAACGAGCATGAGAACCAAGCGTGCGTAGGTGGGTGCGTTGGTTAGTTAGATAACTAGCTCGGTTCGTTGAGTGCCGAGCGAGCGCGATCGATGTGCCGTACGTTCTCCTCGCCACACGGGAAGTGAGTGTCGACCGAGATGACCAACGAGAGATACCTACGTAATAACAACACCGACACGAACGTATCGGTATACCATGAGTCAAGAGCGAGTGTTGGAGCGTGTGAGAGTGTCGTCCTCGTACGACAACAGGCGAGCTCGAGAGGCCTCGGTCTTCTCGGTGCCGAGGCGAATGTCCTCGCGCAGCTGGTTGAGTCGCTCGAGCTCGTCCGCGTGCTCGGCGAGCATCGCATCGCCAAAGACCGAACGAATGTACTTGGAGAGTGGTTTGACGTAATCGAACTTGTCGGTGGTCTTGCATGGGATCGAGAGCATGGTGGCCGCCATGATTGATGATTCGATTGGGTGGGTTGGTTGATGAGAGCGCGAGAGAGTGCGAGTTGGTGTAGGTAGAACGACCGTCGAGATCAAACGAGAATATCAATGGTTGATTGGATGAGTAGTCTCGAGAGAGAGAGAGGGTGGGATTAGAGGATCAAGGCTTGTAGTGAGCGAGGTGTTGGATCGTGAGATTGATGGATTGATGGCGGGCCGGACGGACAGACAGACCAGACAGACGATAGGGCAGCGAGATGGTGCGGTGGTGGTGTGGTGGTGGCGCGGGCAGCAGCGAATGAAGAAGAACGACAAAGTCGCAGAGCTTTCTTTCCCTCAAGGAACGAGTAGGGACTGATCCACACCACTCTCGACCTTGCCCCAACCCTGCCCCCTGAGCACAGACCACAGACCAAGCTACCGGTCATTTGGTATCTACAGAGATGCTCCCTATCCCTCAGAAGTCCGGATCCCAAATTCTCCTACCGTCTATCAAGCAATCTCCATCAACCTAATGGAATTTTGCGGGTCTCGAGAGAGCGCAAGGCCCTCGGATTCTCGGAGGTAACCCCAATATTCAAGCTGTATCAATGAAGTTGAGAGCCATGCCATCAGCGCGAAGTACGGTCGGCATTTGTGACGAGACGATCTCTCTAAATACAGAACCGTCAGCGAGACGCGACTACAAGCGGCAAGCGAGTGCGCACTCGAGGCATACACTTACCTCAATACGTTTGGTACTCCAAATGCCGCTTGCGCCAGAACCACACGCCACCGAGAATCAATAATACCACGACTACTGCTCCGACGATGGCGAGTGTTACCCACAGCCAAGTGAGCGACTTGGGTTGGTCCTCGTTGTCTTTGGCCACGGCCACATGCACGAGCATGTTGTCGAGCGCCGTGCCGGTAACGTAGATGGTTGCCTGCTGGCCGTTCGGGACCGTGAATGTGATGGATGAGATGCGCGTCGTCGTGCCCTGACGCAGGAACAGTGTGACGTTGAATTTGCTGCCCACTCCCGACGGCAAGGCATACGAGTTCGACACGACGCCGAAGCCGCCCAGCAGCGAGTCGATCTGCACCAAATACGAGGTGTTGGATACCGGTCCGAGAGTGAGCGAGAAGTTGGAGAGCAGCGGGTTCTGTTGCAACCAGCTCGAGGCCGAGAGCACGTTGAAGGCCGCCGTGTTGGAGGGAATGAGCGGGAACGGCTGGTTCGACACGACCGGCTGCGCCGTGGTACTCGGGTCGCCGAAGGTCACAGTCACGTACTGCGACGAGTTCCAGGCGTCGGCCTTCCAGGACACCAGCGCGAGCGCGAGGCTCTCGGAGATGTTGGAACCGCATGCGGCCTGCCACAGGGTGACGGCCGTAACGTTGGTGGTGCCGCCGTTAGGCACGTACTTGAAGCCGCTCATCGAGGCGTACGACAAGCGCGAGAAGCTCGTAAAGGGCGACTCGACCGTCAAATTGTTCGGAGTACCGCTGGTGTAGCTCACGCACGCCGTGTACGCTACCGAGGTCCCGTTGGGTTGCGTCGATCCCATGGCCTGCAGCACACGCAACGACATTCCGGCCAAGGCGCGCGGAGTCGAGAGCAGCTGCAGCTCGTCGGTAGCGTGTACGTTCGCCACGAGGTTGAGCGACGCGATGATGAGCAGCGCCGGAAAGAGGTTGCCGAACAACATTGTTCGTGAAGGGGGAGGAGAGTAGAGATGGAGATAGAGAGCGGATCTCGGGTGCTTTTGATGCGCGCGGTTGATGGGCACGATGAGAATGAATAGTTGGGGAGTGTGTGGGAGAGAAGGGACCTTTCGTGTTCCAGGTAAGCAGAGGCTCGCCCACACACACACTTCCGTCGGAAGTTTCCGATCGCGATATCTGGGCTGCACCACGAGCGCGGGATGCGAAGAATGTTCGCGTTCGTACTCGAAGATGCCGGTTTGTGGGGCGATGGGCCGTGGCAAGTTAGGAATATTCAGTGCCCGCCAAGATATTTGGTGTGTGACTGATATTCACTGGTTGTGCAGTGGATAGAGTGGCTTGATAAGCGCGTGAGCAGTGGCGCCATTCCATTCATCTCTCCCTCACGCACACTCGCCTCCAATCTCTCATCATGCTTGCATCAACCAACCAACTCTTCCTCTCTCAACAAAACCAATCGATCGACCAATCAGTTGACCGATCGAAGATCAAGTATTCGATCGGTAACGCTGTGTACGGGCGTGGTGATGGAGAGTTCACGCAGCCGCACGGAGTGGCGTTCGACACGGTTCGAGGCCATCTGCTCGTCGTAGACTCGCACAACAATCGCATTCAAGTGTTCTCGTCTTGCGATGGTACATTCGTGTGCAAGTTCGGACAGCCTGGGGACAAGCCAGGCGAGTTCCAGCTCCCGTATGGCATCGCAATCGACCACGTCCACGAGCGCCTCCTTATCACGGACGACAAGAACTGGCGCGTGCAGGTGCTGTCGTCGCTCGACTACTCGGTCCAGTCGTGCTTCGGCTCGAGAGGTTTCGGTCCAAAGGCCAAGCGATTCGAGTTCTCCTACATTCCTTGCGTGGCGATCGACCACCGCAACGAGCACGCCGTCATCGTCGACTCGAATAACGGCCGTCTGCAAGTGTTGGGCTTGGAGGACTTGGCGTTCTCGTTCTTCATCGGCACCAAGAAGGGTCGCCAGGCCGTCAAGCTCTCGAACCCCGTGGGCGTGGCGATCGACCACGAGCGAGACCGACTGATCGTCACCGATTGTCGCAACAATCAAGTGCAGGTGCTCGCGGCAGCCAAGGGCGCACTCGTGCACAAGTTCGGCTCGGCTGGCGATCAGCCTGGTCAGTTCAACGGACCGCATGGCGTGTGCGTCGACCATCAAGGCCGAATCATCGTCGCAGACAGCAGGAACTATCGACTGCAAGCGTTCACGTCCGAGGGCGAGTACATTTCGTCGTTCGATTGCGGTAGGCAATCGCCGTTTGGATTGGCGTACGACGAGCAGCGAGACCTCTTGGCCTTCTCGGCAGGCAACCAAGTGCATGTGATCGAAGCCGCCCAGTGGCTGCTGCCTCGTAACGCTGCTTGGACTCTCGAGCGCCATCAGCATGCACCAAAGAGCGTCAGACAAGTGGTGAGGACCATGATGATGATACGGTCATTGGTGCCTGAATCAGTAGTGGCGCTGCTCTCGAACGAGATGATGTTGGTGATCTTCTCGTATCTCGATGTGTGACGACAAGCTGATCAACGATGGTCCCACCACCGACCAACGAGCAACGACCATATCGATTGTAGTTTGTGCGTGTTGTGTGGATTGCGTTGTTGTATTTATTACTCTTGTGCTGTGAATAAGAATCGGGATCCATAGGAAGGGCTGGCTATCCACCCCATCATCTAACCCACTGCATGAATATCCCAGAGACTACCTCTCGACAGCCATCCTTGTGAATCTGCGTGTGATATGCTCGGAACGATACCGGTGTGAGTCGACAACAACCTGATTGGATTGAATGTGTGTGTGGGAGGAGAAGTTTGGGAGGAGCCGCACAGGCAGGAAGGCCATTCCGCGACCATGCACGCGCTTATTCAGCCGTCGTTCAAGCAAATGCCGGCTCGCGATAGCGCCCGCGCGCGCGAGAGAGAGAGCACTCACCAGCGGTACCGCGAAAACCCATGTCGTTCATGTGGAATACGAGAAAGATCTCGTGGACTACGAGGTGCAGACGTACTCACACAGAGGCGCTAAGCAGGGTTCGAAGGAGGGGACCACGACCTCGATAGGAGGAGGCGGAGGTCGCTCACACGTGGCGCTATCGCACGCGAGATCGAGAGCGTAGTCTCTTCCTCTCCCGCTCGCGTTCGAAGCTCCCACACCACATCCCACACACACAACCACCACACACTCCCTACTCCTACTTCCTCATCGTCATCAACATTCATCCTCTCGGTTGTGTCAATATCAATATCGATATCGATCTCTCGCGTCGTCGTTCGTTCATTACACGATGTTACATAGTGCCGTCGCCAAGAACAACATCGCCGAAGTTCGGAAGGTCTTGAGTGATCAATGGGTCAATGTCAACGAGCGAGACCGTAAGCTCCAGGTACCTTGCTTGAATCACACCAAGACATCGATAGATCGATAGATCATAGACCGAGAGATAGATAGATAGCTAGAGTGCCTATGTGATTAGCCGCTGGCAATGTTACTCCACGCATTTACTCATCGATATCGATCATAATAATCACGACGACGACGACGACGACAACAACAACAGACTCCACTGCACGTGGTGGCTGAGCAGGGATTCGTCGACGTCATGGATCTCCTACTCGCCAAGCGTGAGCTCGACGTCAACGCCAAGGACAAGGAACAATGGACGCCACTACACAGTGCATGCTCGTCGGGCAACCTCGATTGCGTCGAGCGATTACTGAACCATCCCAAGATCGACGTCAACATCTGCAACAAGTCGGGCTCGACTCCGTTCCAGTATCTCGTGCGCCATCGATATGAGGGACCGCAAGAGGCTCGACTCATCGGCGTACTCACCAAGTTCCTCGAGAAAGGTAGCTACTCGAATGCGGCTGACTCTATCTCGCGCGCTCGCTGATGATACAAGCAACGTTCTGCACGTACTGATACAATGTGTGTGCGCGTGATTGCGTGTGTGCGGGCCATAGGTACCGATATCAATCTCCATGGACACTCGCAATTGGTCGCCTTGCATGAGGCTTGCGTTCGAAACAATACTCCAGTCATCCAATGGTTGCTCGAGAAGCGTGCCAAGCCCAATGAGCAAGACAAGTACGTTGCACTCTCGCACACGCACTCTCTCTCGTTGTAGGCAGTCTCTCACTCGATGGAATCGATAGACGCGGCGAGACACCATTGCACTATGCAGTGCGCAATCAGAACAAGGACGTGGCCGTGTTGTTGTTGCTCCATCATGCCGACAAGAACATTGCATCGCTCGAGGGCCATTCGGCATTGGACCTCGCGCGACAGAGCGGCTTCAATGCTCTTGAAACTGGTATGCCACACGCTTCACGCGTGCCTGCATGTCCTCTGGCCATACCCTATGATCTTCGACATCACCACTCATCGATGGCTCGCGCGTGTGCAGAGATCAATTCGGCTCAGGCACAGGCGATGCTCGAGGACTATCGACGCAGGTTCGCTGATGAGCTCGCCGGTGTGCCGGCTCCTCGCAGCACCACGCTGGCCAGTTCGAAGCCTCCGACCGCAGCACCTGCTTCCACGCCGGCCACGACAGCCGTTGCCTCCACCTCAACCGCCACAAGTAGCACCACGAGCATCACGACAACGACCACAACGACCACGACAACGGCGCCGGTCGCTGTCAAGAGTACCGCCGCCGCCGCCGCAGTACCTACGCCTTCGCCCGTCGTGGTTCTTGCTGGCCCACCTGCTACGGCGGCTGCCCCAGCAGTTGCCACTACCAAGCCTGCGCCTGCGACGACGACCGCAGCGCCAGTGAGTGCGGTGCCGAGCAAGCCCGAGCAGGTCGAGCCGGCCAAGATGCAAGCCAAGAAGCGTGCCAAGGAGATCGGCGTTGGCATGGGCACCATGGTCGGCAACGAGCTGCAAGCCGCGATGCTGCAGCGGCTCAAGGATGGTAATCCCAAGGCCTCCAAGGAGGAGCCCAAGGTCTCCAAGGACGCCCACGCATCCAAGGAGGTCAAGGATCGCAAGTCGAGAGCTGCTCCTCCTCCTCCGGCTCACGAAGCCCCGCGCCCGGTAGTGGTGGCCGAGGCAGCACAGCCGCCGACGGCCGCTGCTGGCCGAGGAGCAGGCCGAGGTGGCGTGCCAGCGTTGGGCGACGCTCGTGCGGCTGCAGCCAAGAGCGCAACGGCAGCACCCGCTGCCGCTCCTCCTCAAGTGATGGAGGTCACTCCAGTACAAGTGGTGACGGCGCCACCGCCGATGGTTGCGCCGCCGCCAATGTCCGTGCCTCCGACCGAGCAGGACATGATGGCGTACATCTGGGCGCAGCAGCAGCTCGCAATGCAATACTTTGCACAGCAACAGCAGCAGCAGCAAGAGGGTCAGGCCGTCATGCCGTTCCCTCTGCTACCGCTGCCGACGCAGTGCACGTCGTGTCGGCAAATGTTCGCGTACCCGCCCGGCGCTCTGACGATCGACTGCCCGTTCTGTTCGGCCACCAACACCATTCCGCAACAGCCGTGGGGAGCGATGGTGCCTCCGCCACTCGGCTCCCCGTCGCATCAAGCGCCGGCGCCGCCAATCTACACCGCTCCGCCGGTGGTCGAACCGCAGCAAGTCGTACCGCAGTACCATGCGCCGCCGCATCAAGTGCAGTCGGTCGAGCCCGTCGTGGTGCAACCAGCAGTGGTGCAGCCAGTGGTAGTGCAACAAATGCCGGTGCACGACACTGCAGCGACCAACAACCACCAGCCAGCAGCTCGAGGCGGCGCCGACGCCGGTCGGGGAGGTGCACGAGGCGGCCGAGGCCGAGGTCGAGGCCGAGATCCCAACGTTTCCAGCATGGAGCTCCATGACGCAGTGATGCAGTTGTCGATGACCACCATGCGCCTGAATCCCGAGGAGAAGCAACGCCTCAATAGCGACTTTGCCGATATCGATGTCGACGATCTAACGTTCGAGTGAACGTCGGTTGTACAACAACAACAACAACAACAACAACAACTCGAGCAACAGCCTCTTTTGTAACAGTGCCATCAGACTCTATGTATTGTTTGATGATTGTTGGCGCTGTGGTTCGTTCGGTCATTCATTCATTCGTTCGTTTGTGGTTTGGTGAAGAGTGTTGCAAGCATCCAGCGCCTACCCTAATGTGTTTATGTTCTCGTTCACAACAAGTATCTCACAACTCAACTACACTATCACTACATCTCCACTCAGTATATCGATATAAAGTTATTCGCTCACTTCCCCAATCGAGTTACGACACACGTGCGGGTTCCGTCCGGTAGAACCTGCACGAGCCAACGATTCCTTGATAGCGAAAGGCCTATTGTATTGTAACGTTCACTGGAATCGAGCTGACACACTAACAAGGCAGTTGTACACTCTCAGGGAGACGGCTCGGAGATCAAGGAGGAGGAGGAAGGAGAGATACTCTTTGGGATGGGATAGAGGTTGGCGCACACAAGGCGCCAGGATACTCGCAATAGAAAGACACACAATCGTCGACACAAATGGTAGTAGGATGGATAGATAGATAGATAGACTACTAAAAAGCAAGCAATCAATGTATGGAGAGAAGGATTGGTAAGGAGGGAGAGAGATAGTGTAGCAACTCATCGATGGTCGGTCGGATCGATCGATGAACCGAATAGAGTGACGGAGAGAGTGCGAGCATGGCATTGTTGGTTGGATCGGATCGCAGGGCAGATACAACACCGAATCGTAGATCGACGGCATTGCGTTGCAGGTATGACTCGTGCGGAGGGTTACGATCGTCCAAAGCCAAAGAACCTACTCTTGCGACGCTCCTTCTTGCCGTCGACATGATCACTGGCACCATCGGCTGCAGCGATGGCAGCGGCGACCGGTTCGGCAGTGGCGGCATGAGAGCTGGTGCTGCTGGCAGTCGTTGCGGCAGCAGCAGCAGCAGCGGCAGCCTCCTTGCTGCTCTTCTTCTTCTTGTCCTTGGGAGCCGTGGCCTCGGCGAGCTGCGTCTCGAGCGTCTGCTTCTCGGTGGAGAGTTGTTCGACTCGTTGTTGCAACTCGGTGATGCGGGCTTCGGCAGCTGTCAGTTGCTCGCGCAGTTGCGTCTCGGCGGCGGTGTGCTGCTCGCGCAGTTGCGTCTCGCTCTCGGCGCGTTGAGCCTCGAGAGCCGAGAGGTCCGACTGCAGTTGCGAGAGCTTCTCCTGGTGCGCGGCTTCGAGCTGCTCGCGTTCCTTGGTGGCCTCGAGTGTCGCTTGTTGGAGTCGCTGCTCGGCGGCGTCCTTCTCCTCTTGACGCGCGCTGGCGACGGCGTCGTCGAGCTGGCGCGCGGCATCGGCGGCCGCTTGTTCGCGTGCGTGAGTGAGCTCGTCGTCGTGAGCCTTGGCGGCGGCCTCGAGTTGCTCGAGACGCGTCTGAAGCTCTTGCTTGTCAGAGTTGCTCGCGGCGAGAGACTCCTCGAGGCCCTTGATCTGCGCCGTGAGTCGCTCTTGCGTCGCGGCGGCCTCGTTCTGCGCGCGCTCGAGAGCGGCGCTCTTGTCGGCCAGCTGCGCAGCATGCTCGTCGGCAGCGGCCTTGGCTTGAGCAGCGGCATGCGCGGCGTCGGCCTCCTGTTGTGCGAGACGAGCCTCGAGCGTTTGGAGTTGCGTTTGTAACTCGGACAGCTCCTTGTTGGTCGTTACGTCGACGACCTTCTTTGCATCCTTGTTGGTTTGATCGAGGAACTGGTACAACGCCTTGGATGCCATCGGAGCGAAAAAACGAACGTTGGTCTCGATTCGGGAAAGCAGAAGTCTTCAAATCAAGAGAGGTTGACGTAAGTAACTCGAGGGAGTCGCTATGGATGGGTGAGCGAGTGGGTGAGTTGGCTGGGGAGCTGAGGGAGATGCGTGATGGGCGAGAGAAGCGAAAGATAGAGATCGAGATCGAGGGAGATCGAGTGGTTGGAGATGGAGAAGGCTCCACTCGCCTGAGGAAATCGAGTGGGGTATGGTACTGTAGTTCCCGCCATTTCGTTCGGGGTTCGGCGTCCGTTGCATCAACAACAAGTCTCCCCCCTCTCGGTCGCTGGAGATCTGTGGGGAATGGGAGGATGGGAAGAGAGGCTGAGTGTCTCGGCCTATCAAGGGGTCGAACATCGATTCGAATCCAACGGAACGATCCGGTAGCCAGGCAGAGCGGCGCTTGTGAAGCAACTGAGCAATTGATTGATCCGGACTTTCCGACAGTGACAAGCTGGTATGTCACGACATGCTGCGGAAGTCCGTAGCCCTTGTATCGAGAGCGTAGCAGTCCACAGCGACCATGCTACGGGACTTGGTGGCGCGTGCCGCCAGTGCTTCACGGAGAATTCGAGTGTTCGTAGCCCTCAAGCTCCATTCGTTCCGTCAGAGCCAGTCTTTGATCCCATGCTCGATCGTTACGAGCTTGTGTATACTTCGAGCCAACTAGTTGTTGCGGAGTAGATAGTGCGGAACAACATAGCCCGCTTTACCTCGCTCCTCCCTGCCAGCGGGGAAGCTCGCTTCTGGCTCGCTGCGGCCGGAGTGAGTCCGCGGAGTTCCACCGGAGAGCATCAGCACTTAACGCGCCTCTAACATCGCTGGCCCTGCTCCAACCACACCACCAGCGCGCCATGTCGGAGAGTTGGAAGGCACTCGGAGAGGTATTTGGCATCTGCCTTCTGCCAGCTGTGGCAATGGCTGCAGGTAGTGTGCTCGTGCAGTACTATCGCCCCGGCAGGCTCTTGTCGACGGCGCTCGAGCAGTTTGCAGCTGGCGTCGTGCTCGGCGCCTTGGGGCTCGACTTGCTCTCGATGCTCTCTACCGCGCATGGTCTTACAATCATCGCCGTGAACGCCGGCTTCATCTCCGGCGTTATCTTCATGTTCTTGATGGGTCGAGTGGTACCGCTCTTCTTTGGCGACCCAGGCGACATCCTGGACCTCCACGAGCTCCAGCCGCTGCAAGTCCGCGAGAAGCTGATCGACGCCAGCGAGACGCTTGATATCAAGATCTCGGGACCGATTCCGATGGGATTCGTGGCATCGGTCGTGATCAACTCAGTGATCGACGGTACGCACAGAAGCATCATCGCTTTCGAAGAGCTCCTGCTGACCAGTCGAGTGCACAACTGCTATAGGCTTGCTGGTAGGTATCGCGTACGCGTCGGGCAGTGGTGCCTGGGCAATGGCCATTGCTTTGGCGGTCGAAATGTGCCTGGTATGCATTACCCTGCCACGGCGAACCCACACTTGCTGCTAATCAGGCAAACACTTTCGTGTGCGCAGCTCGGAGTGACAGTCTCGGTTGCCTTCAACTCACTTGCGATCCCGCGCAAAACCGCCATCAAGTTTTGCTTGGCGATGCCGGTCGGCATTCCGATCTCGGGCGCCTTGGGCTCGGCGCTGCTGGTGCAATTGAACCCGGAAGGCAGCATGTTCTTGTGCATCATTGCATTCGGAAGCGCGTCGTTGATTTACCTGATCACCAACGAGCTGCTAACGGCGGTACACATGAACCCCGACTGCGACAGATGGTTCATCTCGGTGCAGTTGTTTGTCGGGTTCTGGGTTACGATGCTTCTCAAGGTACGCACGGTTCGTTGTCCTTCTTGTACGTGCGGTTGCCTCACGCATACTCACCAACCCGCACTCTTACAGCAACTCGGAGGATAGCTGACAGCTTGAGCAACGTTTTAATGATCGACTCTGGCCTTTGGCTGCTCAGTGTGCCATTGTAGATAGTTGTAGATGGTCTGAGGAGCTTGCGGGGTCAAGGAAATCATGATAAACGCAGTAGTAGGCTTTATAGCATTGGTGCCGCCAGTGCACGTGAGCTCGATTTGCTCTATGGGCTCTCTTTATCTTTTGCTCTCTCGATCACTTTGCTCACTTCCTCCTCTCTCACGCAGCAGCAGCACCAGCAGCAGGCCGCTATCGCTGTGTCAGATCGGCTTGAGATGAGTCGGCGTGGTGGAAGTGCTCGCGGAGGGCGCGGTGGTGGTGCCCGTGGTGGACGAAGGTCGGCGGCGCCAGCCAAGCAGCAGCAGGAGGAGCTCCACAACGATGAGTTCGACGACTGTACGTGCGCTGATGAGGATGATGGCGGTGGCTGGTAGCGGTGGGCACTGATCAAAGCATGAGCGTATGGGTTCTTAAGTCTTGGAGAGTCGTGATCGAGTGATGCTGGATACTGCGGCTGCTGGAGATCCTGGTTCTGATTCCGATGCCGAGGAGGATGTTCTCGGCATCGACCACGACGATGACGACGATGATGATGATGACGATGATGACGACCAACAAGAAGACGACGACGACGACGACGACGATGATATCATGGGACTCGGTCGCAAGGCTGATGATGAAGAGCGTGAGGAGGTCGCGCTTGGTTGGGGCAAGAAGAAGGCAGTCTTCTATCAAGACCAAGAGGACGGCAGCGAGGACGAGGACGCTGGTACGTGTCGCGCTCTCTCGAGCACCATCTACGCACGACGAGACCGCGATCGCTATCATGTGTGCCTAGTCTGCAGGTTAGCAAGTGGGGATAGTGTAAGCTAGAGAGGCGCTAGTTGAGTCAAGCTACTCAAGTAGGTTGGAGCTGCCACTGACTGAACGACGATCTCTCTCTCTCTCTCTCTCTCTCTCTCTCTCTCAATCGATCGATCTGCAACACAGAGACACAAGAAGAGACCGAGGCCAAGCGCATCCAAGCAATCCGTGCACAACGATTAGCTCAGGCAGATTTCGGAGAGGATGATGATCTTGCGAGTGATGTATCGAGCGAAGACGAGGAAGACGAAGCCACTCGCCAGGTTAGTGTCCAATACGCGCGCGTGTGCTGGTTGTGAGAACGATCGACAGCGCGACTGATCACGATGGCGGTGATCTCGATCACTCGCTCGTTCGAATAGGACATGAACTCGCAAGCATCCAGGGACGTGTTGAACGTATCGGTCAACGCTACGCCCGACGAGCTGTTGAGCCTGAGTCGCGACGATGGCGTCCAAGTCGAGAAGATCAAGGCCTCGCAGCGCAAGATGTCGGTCAAGGAGAAGCTCGCGTTCATCGAGGCCGAGTCGCCCGAGTTGCTGCAGCTGCTCAACGATCTCAAGAGCAAGGTCGACGATGTGCACCAGAACATCACTCCCGTCATGGAGCAGTACGTCAAGCATCATCGTGCGCTGCTGTTGCTGATCAGCAGCACCCTCGCTAATCTCACTCTCTCACTCACAGGGTCAAGAATGGCCAGTTGCCCACCAACGATGGAGTATCGTTCCTCGAGGCCAAGTTCCGTACGTAGACTTGACGTCAAGCTGCCACCTGCACACAACAGGCGAGTTATTTACCTGGGTGAAGCGCTCAAGCAGATTTGTTCTTGAGCTACTGCTTGAACATTGCCTTTTACTTGCTGCTGAAGGCCGATGGCCGCAAGGTGCAGGACCACCCTGTGATCGGACAGCTCGTCAAGCTTCGGTATTTGAACTTCCATCATCACAGGCACGCAGGCAAGCGAGTGACTCGACTGACTGAGCATCGTGTGTTTCGGGCGATAGCGTGTTGATCGAGAAGCTGCAACCGATCGATAAGCGATTGCGCTACCAGATCGAGAAGCTCCTGCGTATCGCGAGCGGCTCGATCCTCAACACCGAGACGGATGATGTGGCGCAGGCCGATCCACTCAACTTCCGTCCGAACCCCAAGTCGCTCCTCGCTGCGCAGCACGACAGCGACGACGAGCACGGCAGCGACGAGGAGGCCGAAGAGGAGTTCAGCGCCGTCGCGGCAGGCAAGCTCTACAAGGCGCCCAAGAACGTGCCGATGCACTACGACGATCTCGACAGTACGTTGCGTCGTGTTGACGGATGATGCTCGCGTGATGCGAGAGACGCTGACCAAGACACTTTGCTCGACAGAGGAAAGCAAGGAGGACAAGCGTCTGCGCAAGAAGCGCGAGCGTGCTTCCAAGAGCGCCATGATGGACGTGATTCGCGAGACCTTCACCGACGCACCAGTCGAGATGACGAGCACCGGATTCGTGACAGCGCCTTCGGGCACCACCACCAAGAAGAAGCGTGGCAACAAGGAGGAGGTGGATGAGGCCGAGCGCAGAGAATACGAAGAGCGTGCGTTCGTCCGCTTGCCCACGAGCGCCAAGGACCGCAAGAAGAAGGAGCGCGAGATGATGCGATCGGGCCTCGACGACATTGAGGACTACGGAGACATTGCGTCGTTCATGCAAGGCGAGGCCGGCGACGCTGCCTTGTCGGCGTCGGCCTCCTCTGCCAAGAGTAGCAAGTTCCTTGCCGAGTTGCAAAAGGTTCGTTCATGTCGTGCTCGTGTTGATCGTCGAGCAACCAGCAATGCAGTTCCCTGACTTGATTCGTTGTTTCATCGATGGTGCATACAATAGCACTCCAAGTCGTTGGACGAGAGTGACGACGACGACGATCTGTACTTTGAGCAACCGAAGGCCAAGAAGGCCAGCAAGCGAAAGCGCGGTGCCGATGACCTCGACACTTCGGAGGATCCATATTACGAGGAGCTCGAGCGACAAGCCAAGCGCAAGAAGCAAGACAGGGATGCCAACAAGGAAGCGAGGAAGCAGCAGGCCAAGCAACAACCGTACGTAGACCAGCGTGTTTATTCTCGAGCAAGAGAGAGAGAGAGATATGTGCACCTCTAACGCAGAATATGGATAATGTAGTGCCGCGGCGCCTGCCTACATTGATGACACGCAAGAGGAAGGCGAGAAGCGCGCCGTAACGTGGCAGATCATGTCGAACAAGGGCCTTACGCCTCATCGCCCGAAGGAAGTGCGAAACCCGCGTATCAAGATGAAGAACAAGTTCCAGAAAGCCACCAAGCGAAGGAAGGGTGCTGTGCGTGAGGTGCGATCCCAAGAGGGCTCGTATGCTGGCGAGGCTACCGGCATCAAGCGCAACGTTACCCACTCGATCAAGCTCAAGTAATCAGCCTCAATCGCGTATCGAATCTCATCTCTCTCTTCTTTTTGTGCGGCTTTTATCGAACCATACGTTAGCATCACGGTATTGGTTCCCATCTTTGAGAGTCTCTTACTAAAACTACGATATCACACCAACGAATCAATCCCTCATCAGAATGATGTGAGGTCGATATCGATCAGTATCTTGATTTCTCGCTTGCATACACATCTCTCTCTCTCTCTCTCTCTCACTCGTCGTATATCCTCACACTTTGAGTGATAGATCGATCGATAGAGCAACGCACAAATGTCGTGTACCGATACATCGGTATGCTGCAACATTATCAACTTTAGCGTGACACTCGGCGGCGATGGCGCGGGCTCGGGCGGCATGAACATGCATCTCTTCAAGGGCAC
>Ga0209935_1002412_pt1 | contig 22977 bp, 33 predicted proteins | sample ThiBio_1000_plan_2_FD_183958 | JGI IMG/M metagenome (GOLD analysis project Ga0209935, IMG submission 183958) | Wastewater bioreactor microbial communities from Cape Town, South Africa - Thiocy_cont_1000_plan (SPAdes) | ecosystem: Engineered > Bioreactor > Thiocyanate-remediating >...
CCATCGCATCGCTCGTCGTCTCCTTTCCCCGGTCGTCCTCCTCGAGGTTGAGAGTGGTGGTGTACTCGCGAGTACTGATTGGTAGTCGTTGTAGAACCGATCGTGTGATATCATGGCGTTGGTGTTTGCTGCGGTGGCTGATGCCAACAAGGTTCACGTGCGCGTGAGCGACAAGGTATTACTCTCGCGCGCTCTCGCTCGCTCTCTCGATCGTTGCGGAGTCGCCTACGAATCCACGACGAACACGCTCACACCACCATGCAATCGATCGTTCTGCATGATGATCATCATGACCGCTCGTGGCGGTATTCCTTGTTCTAACACGGCGATGTTGCATATGTACCATGAATCCATCTCGTTCGGTTGATTGGCGTCTTTGCGTGACGACGACGACGACAGCCGGCGCTCGATCAAGTACTCGGCGTCGTGATGAAGAACATTGACTACACGCACGAACACAAGCGTTCGTTCTCTGCCAACGAGAAGACGTTCAACCACTCGGTGCAGTACTGCGTGCGCGATGGCTTTGCCTTCATCTCTGCGGCCGAGGAGGGCCTCCAGATCCGCATCTGCTTCGCGTTCTTGGAGTCGTTGATTCGTACGATCTCGCGCGCCCAACGACTCGCGAGCCATGCGTGCGTGAGAGGCGGTGGTTGACTCGCAAGTCGGCGTGGGCGCGTGTAGGTGAGTGGTTCGAGTCGCAAGACAAGGCCTCGTGGCTCGATGGCAAGTTCACGGCCCATCCGTTCGAGAAGGTCATTCGCACCGAGATGGAGTTCTTCACCTCGAACCCGGAGGCCGATAAGATTCGAGGTCTCGCAGCCAAGGTCGCTGACATCTCGGACATTATGCAAGAGAATATGCGTACGACTGTCATGCATTCGTGACACGAGCTCTCACTCGGGGGCACTAACAAACGAATGCCATGCTTGGTGCGCGCTCGCTCTCTCACTCGTTCGATCGTACAGAGATGCTGCTCAAGCGAGAAGAGAAGAACGAGGCCATCATCGTCAAGGCCGATGCCATGAAGACCAAGGCCCAAGTATTCGAGCAAAAGACGCAGCAAGTGCGATGCAAACAATGCGTCAAGGCCTGGTGTCCCATCTGCTGTTGCTGCTACTGCATCTGCCGTCCCTGCTGGCAGAGCGAGAAGTGCGCCAACTGCGTCATCCTGTAGACGCACTCAACTCGTTCGCTGGTCTTCGAACCATTCATATTGATCGTTCGATGATGCGATCTCTCTCTCTCTCTTTTGAGGAGTCTATCTAACTCTCATATGCACGCACACGTACACGTCCCACCTTCTACCTCTACCCCTTGCATCGTTCTATCTCTCTCTCTCTCTCACGCTCCAACTCCAATTCTCTTCGTTTGTTGTTGTTTCCTATCTATCCATCGTGTCTGTGCCTCGGTCAATCTCTCTCCCTTCGCGCCCCGTACACTCCTCATTCTAACGCCAAGCTTCTACTTCTGTAGCGACCTGTAAATCGATTAAACGTCGCCCAAGCTTCTTCCATGCGAATACATTACCAATCATGATACCCGCCAGGTTGTGTTCAGTTGTTGTGAGATGGATTGCATGCAACATGAGTGTTGTCTCTGAGCCAGTTGCTTGCTTGCGCGCTCTCTCGTACATCATCGATCCATCACGACCCCCGTTGCACCATCATGTCACAAAGCTTCAAAGCATGGCTTCAACAACGACTCGAGTCTCTTGGTCTTACGGATAACGATGAGATTGCGGATTACATTGTTGCGATCATCAGCGATGAAGATACACCGTTCAGTGAGCGCGCAGAGACCATCGTCGCGTACGCTGCTGATGCCCTCGATCTTCCTCAAGTATGAGCTCGCGTTCAACTGCACTCGACGGCTCATCGATGGTCCAACTCCAATGAGCGCTGGGTTGCTGATTTCACCTCTCGATGCACGACATATCTGTGAGCATAGGAGTCGGAATCGATACAGCAACTACAACGCGATCTTGAACCTGCATGGCAACAAGCTCTCGCGAATGACAGTGCTGCTGCTGCTACAACAACGACCACATCTACCACCAAGGATATCCATACAATCATTGCAGAGATTCAAGAACAAGATGGTTCGTGTGGATTCGACTCTCGAGGCATCAATGCATTGGTTAGTTGCTTGATAGATAGATAGATATTGATCGAATGATGCTGATGCTGTCGAGTAGCTCACGCTGCTATTCGAACCTTTGTACCCAAGTATGCTCCCTCCATTCCTATCGACCCACCACATGCACTGAGGAGCCACAACACAACTGATGAATGCGAGTTGTTTGTCGATAGGGAGCTATCAACTCAAGAGAGAAAGAAACGAGAGGCTCTCTTAGCGACGTATGGTTTCGATACCGACGCTGTCGATGAAGATGGACAGGTCTATGTCAAGACCGAGGTCGCTGCTGACTCGGGCTTGGAAGGTACCTGACTCTCCATGCATCACTCGAACGATTGAGAGAGAGAGAGACTGAGTGGGTGGATGGATACTCATGAACATTGATTGTGACAGCGAATTCCAATGCGGCTCGAGTGGCAGCTGAGAGTGCTCGCAAGCGAGAACAAGCACGAAACGAGCATCAACAAAAGGTCCAGCGTGACAAGGAGCAGCAAGAGAAGGAGAAGCTCAAGAAGGAGAAGGAGAAGCGACGCACTCAGAAGAAGGAGAAGCGTCGTATGTGAGAGACAGTCAGTATGCGCGTGGTACACTCACAACAATCAATGGCGAGTAAGTATCGCAGGAGGCGTAGGTATCAACAGTGGACAGAAATACATTCATCACTTGATCTCGGAAGTTGACAGTCGTGATTCGACGTTACTTGATAGATAGATTGACGTGATTAACGTGATTGACGTGATTGATGTGATTGCTCGCTCTTAAATGATCTCAGGTCGTGACGGGTCGGATAGATAGAGCGCGACACGTCGAGCCTCCTCCTCGGTTCCCGGTAGTACACGACGAACCGTTCCACCGTCTCGCTTCTCGAACACAAAGTGAAAGGTGTTCGAGACGAAGCTCAGTCGCTCCTCGGGTCGAGTGACGCGTGCGACGACCTCGACGTGCACCAGCGGACGCATGGTGGTCTTGGATTGCGAGGTGTAGAGCACGACCGAGTCGAAGCGAACCATGTTGCCGACATCGACCGGCTTCTCGAACGTCACCTCGTCGACCTCGCGGAACTGTGGCTGCGAGCCGATAAAGAGATAGGCGGTCGCGAACGACAGCTCGAAGGCGCGGCGCATCAGGAAGCCGCCAAAGATTCGACCGTGCGTGTTGCGCTGCTGCGGCTGGCACACAAAGACGTTCGAGAGGTGCGTGCTCGACATGAGGATCGCGTCGCGATTGGCCAGCGCCGGCATGTCGGTCAGCGGGCGCGCCTCGAGCAGCAGGTCGGACGCGAGCTCGGACGCTTGCTCGAGTCGCGTCGGTTCTCGCAGGGCGGTGGGCCGCGTCGAGCCGCCACCGACGGCCGAGCCCGAGGCAGCACTACTGAGCAGGCTCGGTGGCGAGGGCGCGGCAGCGCGTTGCTTCTTGCGCAGATCGTTGCGGTGCTGGCACTCGGCGAACTTGGCCTTCTCGGCCTCGGTCTCGAGCAGCAGCGGCGGGATCGGCGCCGCGCGGCCGGTCTCGGTGTTGCGCGCCACGAACACGAAGCGAGCCGAGAGCCACGGCGTCGTGGTCCACGCCGACACGACGTTCATCTCGATCTCCATCGACGACTTGCCGACCCACACGACCGAGCCCGACAGCGTCATGTCGTCCTTGAGGTTGGCGCGGTGGCGCATGTCGATGCGATCGACCGACGCCGTCACGAGCATGTAGTGCCCGCGCCCGTTGCTGATCGCCTCGGCGCAGTGCAGCGCCGCAATGTTGCCGGCCAACGCGTCGAGATCCTCGATCAAGCGGCCCATGCGAACGAAGCCCCACGGATTGGCGTACGACTCGCGCAGCACCGCGTCGCTCGAGAACTCGTACGTCACAGAGGTGTGGCTCTCGCGTGGTGCCTTGGGAGCAGCGACCTTGGTGTTGGCGGCGTCCTCGGCCGCTGCCGCAGCGGCTGCCGCTTGTGCCAGAGACTCCGACGCCGTTCGAAGTACGCCCTCGCGTTGACGCCATAGCTTGTTGACGATTGGAGTCTGGTGTTTGCCGGGGCCGACATCGCACGCGTCCGAGGCGTTGGTGCTCGACAGCGGCATTCGACGTCGATGATGCGGTGCATCGGACAACACGACCGACATGACGGTGCCACGTGATCGGCGGGAGATGCCTAGAACCTCATTCCTGACACCAGATGGATGCCGAAACAGCAGTAGTGTCACTGTTCGTCGCAACATATGAGAGACACGAGATGAGACACGAGATGAGATGGATCGTGTCGATATCGTGCGGCAGCGAAGCGAATGTGAACCGCGTGCTCCTCTCAGCCCTCGATACTTTCTGCTCCCAAATCCAACGGTGGTGAATTGGGGAGCACCAAGGCCCATGCTGCGAAGGAAGATTCTCGGGCATGGGCTCCAGATCCCATTGGTTCACACAGGTACAGGCCACAGGCACAGTGCTTGTGGTCACGAGAAAGCGCCTCGCGTTCGTTCGGTCTGGCACTCAAGTGGCGAGAGGAGGAGCGCTCCTCGGAAAAGTCGATGGCGGCGAACATAAAAGCACTGACGCTCTCGCCTACTCCACTCCTTCGCTCACCTCAAACCAACCACCAATACACTACAATCTCCCTCACTCCACCCAACTCTCACCAACTCTCTCATCATGGGCTACGACCAAGTTCCGCTCTCTGACCCCTCCACCACCACTCCCACTCCCAATGGAGTACTCCCTACTACCACGCCGCCCACGCCCATCTTCGTTACGAGCGCGCCGATGGTCACCGGCACGCTGTTGTACTCTTCGCCATCGGCGTACTCGTGGCTGACGCTGCTCTCGATCGTCATCTTGGTGGCCTTCGAGCTGGTACTCGGCATCTACTTCATGTTCTTCAGCATGCTCGCTGGCTTCGTCATCTTCGGTTCGTTCGCCCTCGTGGTCCTCATCTACCTCGTGCTCCTGCCGCGCCGCATCGACATCTACACCGACCGTGTGTCGGTGATCTCGCTCTGCGGCGTGCCGTACTCGACGCCGTTGTGCGACATCATCTCGGCCACCAAGCACGAGGGCATTTGGATCTCGTACCCGTGCTCGACGCTCAAGTTCGCCACCAGCTTCTCCGACATCATCGTGATCCAGCGCCGCAACTCGTGGTTCCAATACGTCACGTTCTCGCCCACCGACTCATCGACCTTCCTCTCGCACCTGGCGGCCGCCTTGCGACCAGGCATGTACTCGATCGCCACGCCGGTCACCGTTGCTCCTTCTCCGTTCATGTTCCCGAATGGCGCCGCCGACTACAACGCGGTAGCTTCGCAGGGCGGTGCACACAACGTGTAGAAGAGGAGCTCGATTGTATCCCCGTTCGCACATAGCCCACATACATACATACACACATACCACCTCCTTAATTAAACTGAACCCACCAACTTGTCTATCAACCAACCAACAATCAACGAGAGAGCCTTTCTACTCAACCATCATTCTATCCATTCCACACAAAGAGAGAGGTCTCTGCGGCTCAGCATCTCGACCTCCATTCCTTCACTCGCTCGTTGGCCCGCGCACCACTCAACCAACACTCGGATTCTCTGCTGCCTCCTCCTCCTCGCTCACGCTCGCTCTCACTCGCTCACATGGGCTACGACTCCAACGACCTTCCCAGTGGCCCGCTGATCCATGGCGGCCTGTTGTACTCGACACCGTCGTCGTACTCGTGGCTGTTGAGCCTCCTCATCGCCATCGTGCTGCTCTTCAACCTCGGTCTCGGCGTCTACTTCCTGATCATCGGCGAGCTGCTCGGCGGTGGCATCGTCTTTGCCGCGCTGGCCTTCGTCATCGTGCTGTACCTCGTGATCCTGCCGCGCCGCATCGACATCTACACCGAGCGCCTGACGGTGGTCTCGTTGGGTGGCGTGCCGTACTCGACGCAGCTGTGCAACATCATCTCGGCCACCAAGCACGACGGCATCTGGATCTCGTACCCGTGCTCGACGCTCAAGTTCGCCACCGACTTTGAGGACGTGGTCGTGATCCAGCGCCGCAACTCTTGGCTCCAATACCTCACGATCTCGCCCGCTGACCCAGCGACCTTCCTCTCGCAATTGGCGGCCGCCATGCGACCAGGAATGTACTCTGCCGCACCGGCATCGGCTCCTGCTCCGTTCATGTTCCCGAATGGCGCCGCCGACTACAACCGGGTGTAGTTCCCTCGGAGACGCAGCGCGCTACACCACGTAGAGAGCGCTTCTACCAACATCTCCTGTGTGCATATGTCGTGCACCTCAGAAGGCGCCCGATCCACAAAATACACACGCACCGACGAGATCCTGTCGGTCGGTCGTAGGTTTGTGAATGATATTCAAGAGGAGGCTGTCGTGATGCTCTTGCGCATCTACACAGCCTCGACCTTTAGAATCTTACGGTATCCACGAACAACCTCCTCATACGTCGTCCTGCAGCATTGAAGGTCAGTGTATGTCGCGTATTGATGACGAGGTGAGGTCGTCGGCATCGCGTACCATGTGATGGCAGCCACGCAGCTTCTACGGAGAGCCCGCGCTGGAAAGCCACGAAAGAGTCCCCGCAGCCCTTGTACCTACACCAGCGTGTGGCTGTGAGTAATGCATTCTCCCCTGACACGTACACGATCTGCGACGTACATTCCAGATTTCGAGAAGTGTCTGCAGCGTCTTGGCGTGTCGAAGAGGTCCTGGAAGACTCGACGACGCATTACTCGTACCCGATGCAATAACAGCAGCAGCTGCAGTTGTGGTGCTACTACTTTGCAGTTGCAATCGGGTCTTGATGACATCTTGTGGCATGGTACACGCAGTCGCGATAACGCCAGCCGTAACTCCTGCGACGATTGCACCAAGGATCAGAGGCACACGCAACAGCAGCAGGCAATGATCGGTGTCCCAGCTCGTAAGGCGTACCAACTCCAAAGTGTACGACCGGCATCGGCAGCGATTGAGGCAGATCAGGCGTGATGACGTTCCTCTTCAACGAGGAGTAGATCATAAAGTACAGCGCCGAGAAGGGGGCATCTCGCAGCACGGTAGCCGTGAGGCCACTGTACATACCTACGATCACACCGATGCGTCAATACTCTCGAGCGTAAATCCCAACCACCAACACCTCTGGTGGCATACTTGTAAATCGATCTTTGAACAGCATGGTGCTCAAGCCAGCTCGAAGCGAGTGGTAGCCTTCACGACCGGCCTCCATTCGCGTCTTGAGCACCGTGAATGGCATCAAGGTGACGACCATGGTTGCGCGGCCCGTGCCAGCAATCAACAGCGAGCCGAGGTGGCTGGCAGGCAGTCAGTCAACAAGTGATTCAAGCACGCCAGTCAGTCGTTCAATGGTATTGGTATTCTCGATCTCGGGGCAGGTCGTGCGAGGTCGAGGGGTTTGTACGTGTTGTTCGCTTGCGGGAAGGCTCGCGAGAGTCGATGCAGTATCGTAAAGTACAACGATGTACCGGGCAGTGTTCGGAACAAGGTCGCACTCAAACCTTGTAGATCAAGCATCTCTCGTTCCGTCAGTATCATGGTTCATCGCGAGAAGCGTTCACACTGGCGAGATACCGACCTCTCCACAGACTGCGCACTCCGCCGTTGGCGAGTTGTTCCTGCACGACGGTCGCCATCCTGTCGATGCAAGCTCCCTCTCTCAATCATCACGTAACAACACGAGATCGATCCATCCCATCACCGACATACGATGTTCTCTTGGTCCACGCTCGCTGCTGTTGCGTCTTGATGACATCGAGCGGCTGCAGCGTCGCACACGCGAGCAAGCTCCCCGTGCCTCCGCTCAAGGCATCTGCGATCGAAGCGCGCATCTTCACCGGCACTCCAAGCCACTTCTCGGGCCCTGTCAAAGCTGCTGGCTCGACCTTACGTCCCGGAGGCATTTCTTCACACACGAGCACACACGCGCACGCTACCAAGAAAACGAGACAATGACCAATGAACGCGAACGAATGATGAATGAGATGTGAGACCGATCGACGAGAAGAACAGTACCTCGAGCGAGGTAGAGTGGATGAGCTTTACTATGACCCATCATTACCCGCTGTTCTTACATTCATCGATTCGATCACTGACGATGATATTCTCGTCGTCGTTGTTGTTGTTTGTTCTCGTCTTGGGTGTTGCGTCGAGGGTGGCAGTTGGAGATTGACTACCATGTCTCGGAGCGAGGTGTTCCCGATCGTGGTGATGATGGGAGTATCGGGGGCCGGCAAGAGCACGTGTGGCGAGGCAGTCGCGAAGGCGTTGCGGTGTCGATTCTCGGATGCCGATGCCTTCCATCCCAAAGAGAACGTGGCAAAGATGTCGAGTGGTATGTTCGCAAGGTGGGAGTGCGTAGAAACATCACAAACAAGATCGCGCGTGCTGATCGAGACTCTATGCCACAAGGTATACCGCTGAATGATGATGATCGTCGCGAGTGGCTCGCTCTCTTGGCTGCACACATGGCGCAAGCGTACCGCGAACGAGATGTTACGGGCGACAAGGCCTTGGTTCTCGCGTGCTCAGCCTTGAAGGCAAGATACCGCGACACGCTCACGTCTTGGTGTGCCGATGAGCTGCACTCCGAGACCGCACGACCTTTGGTGCTGTTCTGTGTGCTACATGCGCGATGCGAGGTTCTCGTCGAGCGCCTCGAGCAGCGCAGCCGTGCAGGAGGCCACTTCATGCCGCCTTCTCTGTTGCAATCACAACTCGATACATTGGAGATGCCATCTCCTGGAGCGCAAGATGACTTCTCAGCCAACATGGCGATTGATGTCGAATCCGCTGAGCCTGATCAGGTTGCCGTTCAAGTCCTTGCTGAACTTACTCGCCTCGGCGCTCTCGTGCCACCGCAGTGAGCAAATGACGTCTCTCTCTCTCTCTCTCTCTCTTGGGTGCTCTCAAAGTTGGTGTAAAGAAACAACTCTGAACAACCGCGGTGTTTATATGACTCAAGGTCTTGATGAAAAAGACGTGGAAAATGTGACGGTGCAGACGGAGTAAGCACTGAAAGGAGGGACAATCAAGCAAGCAAGCTAGAGATGCGTGTGTTTGTACAACGTATGGTATGATCAATCTCGCACAACGACGTCAATCAATCGAGGAAGAGGACGATGAAACGATGATCAGTGACGATGCAAGCGAGAGAGAGAGAACAAGCAAGAGCAGTGAGGGCACTGATGGCTCTGATAACGAGTGCGCCAGGAGCCAGCCAGTATGGGAGTACTCTCTCAGTACTCCTCGACTACTGGTGCCTCGGTCACAAAGACTGGCGCTGCCTTTCGCTCCTCCTTGACCATTCGTTGGAGCTCTTTCTTGGGGCCGATCTTGCTCAAGAATGGGTGCTAAGATTTCACGCGTGAAAAGAGTGACTGCATTAGCGACGCACCATTCCACACGATGGTTCAGTATCGCGAGGCAACCGTACTTGCAGTAGTGCAGAAGCGCTCGCGCGCTCATCGGGATTCATCTTAGTACACTGCGCCAGGAAGTCCTTGAACTCTGGAGACATCTTGGAAGCGTTGAGTGGCGCTGGGATTCCTTCGGAGCAAATCTTGAACAACGCCTGTCGTGCCAAACACACAATTCAAGCATGGGCTCGAGCAGAATGAGATTATGTTTGTTTGATTGCTAGCGCAAGTGATTGTTGGTCGTACCTTGAGGGGTGGTAGGTCGACATATGGCGGTGCGCCATCGAGCATCTCGACGCAAATCACACCGAGACTCCAAATGTCAATCTTGTAGTCATAAGCCGTTTGTTGGATCACCTCCTGCACCGACGACGACGATGATGATGATGATGAGTAAATTCCAATCATTCAACCGACGCAACAACGGAATATTGCAAGCGTACGGGTGCCATCCATAGGGGCGTCTGCATAGTCAGATCGGACGTCGTTAGAAGAGGTGCGCAGCGATTGCATTGAGCTCGCGTGAGTACGTACGCCAATCTTCGTTTTGCGCTTGTCTGCCTCAGAAGCAAGTCTGGCTCCAAGGCCAAAATCGGCTATTCACAAACACGGTGGTTAGAGGCAATCGCGAGCACGACAGCGGCGAGTCTCATTGAATACGTACTGATCTTCACATCGCCATTTACGCTGATCATGACGTTTTGGCTCTTGATATCGCGATGAACGAGCTTTTGACCGTGCATATGCTCCAGCGCACGTAGAATCTACACACGACACGTCCAAGAAAGGCCGCCTGTCAGTTGTGCAGGAACAAAGCTTGACACTCGAGTCGAGGGTGTGACTCGTCGTACATCACGAGCGATGCGAGCGATCACTGACTCTTTCATGGTCGGGAAGATGCCGGTGAGGTCGCACAGGTTGCAGCCGTCGACAAACTCCATCACGACCCATAGCGACGATGAGACCAGGTACGAGTCGATAAAGTTGACAATGTTCTCGTGGTTGCATTGGCGCATGAACTCGATCTCCATCAAGAGCGTGCCGTCTTGGTTGAGTTTGTCGTTCGTGCGCATCTCCTTGATGGCGACCTTTTGCCTGCGCACAGTATCGTTGGCCTTGTAAACCGTTCCCGACGCCCTGCATTACGTTCGCGGTGAGTCGCGTAGCGCCGGAAACCATCTACGTCAGACGAGTGTACCCTTGGCCGATGGGCTCCATGTCCTTGAAGCGCTTCTTGGGGTTCTCGTGGCTAACAATCAATGACAAGGCTGTGAAAGCAAGCGTTCACGTGAGCGCACGCTGTCATCAGGCACATTGTGCTCGTGGTTCACGAGAAGACACTGTTGGTTCGAGGTCGTACCTGCAGTTTGATCGACAGCAGGTCGGCGCGCTACGTGCGTTGTATCCGGACGCGATGCTGCTACGGCCGGTCGAGCCTTAGCAGCGGTCTTGGGTTGCATCATTGTGGCGGGCTTTGCAGGCATCGGGGGCTTGGCTGGCTTGTTGGGAGTGGGTGCCTTGGTGGCCGTTAGGGCGGCGGCTGGCTTGTTGGGAGTGCTTGGGATGGGTTTGCGAGGAGTGGTTGGCTTTGGTGCCGACGGTACAGGAGGTGGCATAAGGCTTGTTGGTACCGGTGTCGGTGTCGGTGTCGGTGTCGGTGTCGGTGTCGGTGTCGGTGTCGGTGTCGGTGTCGGTGTCGGTGTCAGTGTAGGTGTTGGTGTCGTTGCTACAGGCGACTTGGAGGCCGAGATCGAAAGGCGTTGTTGGGCATGGTGGGTAGGACGAGCTTGTTGGAACGAGTACTTTTGCGGCGGCGGTGCTGTTGCCGCCACAGCAGCTGGCTGCTGGACCGGACGCGGAACCGTGGGTCGCGTGGGCATCTTGGTCGGAACCGCGGGATTGTCCTTGCCTACTGGCACTGGCGGTGGCTTGGCGGGCATCGGCTTGGGAGGTCGAGCTGAGGAATCACACACATCGACTGCAGTTAGAATCTCCGATGGTGGAGGTGGAGAGGGAGTGCGAGGTGAGGTTGCTTGCATCGATGGTGATAGTGACGGTGCCGACGGCGATAGTGTGTTAGAGGTGGTGGTGGTGGTAGAGGTGGGGGTACTACAGTCACCACGAAGGAATGATCTACGCGCTGCACTAAATGATACTGGAGTGGTGATAATGGATGGTGATGGTGATGATGGTGATGCTTCTGCGAGCGATTGTGATGAGGCTGCTGCCGGTGCCTTCGACTCCACTGCGACTGCTCGAGGTGATAGTGCCATTGCTTGTGCGATTGGCTTCTCATCGTGGGATGTGTCAGTACCCGGTCGAGGTGCGGTTGCAGGTGCAGGTGCAGGTGCTCCACGCAACGGTTGCTTGTGTGGTGGCTCCTCGGTGCCATACGATGTGGCTTCCTCATCGATTGTGCTCGTGGGTGTGGTCGTGGTGATGCCTTCTTCGGTGCCAATCGCCTCGTGTGTGCTGGTTCCATCGTCCGCGCTCGACTCGTGCTGCTCCTCATCCATCGCTTCGTAGTATTCAGTGCCGTCGGCATCGCGCGGCGTCGTGATGCTGGTGTGCGTATGGTCCGTGGCGCACGAGTCGTCGGTATCGCGCGGCGACAGCCATTGATCGTCTCCATCGCGCGGCGACACGAACTGATCGTGCCCATCGCGCGGCGACAGCAGTTGATCCTCGTCGATATCGCGAGGCGACATGAGCTGTTGATCGTCGATATCGCGAGGCGACATGAGCTGCTCGTCGTCGTACGGATCGTCGTCTTGATGGTCGCCAGACGCGATCAGCTCGGTATCGTTGTAAACTCCCTCGCCTTCGGCCTTGTCGTCCTCGGCATACGCGGCGGCGGCGTACTCGTTGGCTTCGTCGTTGTAGGCGCTCACCTCGGCGTCTGCCTCAAAGTCCTCGAGGCTGTGATCGGCGAGCGTCGAGCCCATCAACGAGTCGGTCGGCAACGTTGCATCGTTGCTCGACGCGAACGACGAGGCGTCCATGCTGTCGGAGCGCAGGAACGGCGAGTTGGTCGGCAGCAGCGCGGACTTCTCACGAGGCCTGGGCGCCGGCCGCTGCGACGTCGGCGGCTGTCGCAGGATCGGAGCCGGCTTCGCGGGAGGCGGCGGGCCAGCCGAGGCGGCGCCCGCGGTGCCACCGGCCGGTACGGCCGGCAGCGCCTTGGGAGGATGGGTCTTGGTGCCAGGCGGCACCGAGGGCAGCGACTTGTTCGGCGGCTGCGGCATGTTGGCGGCGATGATGGGTCGCGGCGGCCGCACCGACTTGCGACTGCCGGCAGGCGAGCCCGACGCCGCGGAGGTGGTGGTGGCGGTGGCGGCACCGAGTGCCACCGGTGGCGCGTTGGCGGTGCCCTTGTGGTAGCCCTCTTGGAACTCGAGACACTTGAGTATGATGGCCGAGTGCTCCTGCTGCTTGATGTCGTCCTTGGTGATGCCGTTAGAGTTGATCTGTGCCTCCCACTCGGGCGACAGGCCGTAGAACCCGAGGTCGGGATCGTAGCCCATGGCTTTCTTGACTCGTATCGGACCGCTAACGGTGGCCTTGGGCGGCGGCGATACCGAGCTACTACCGCCACCGCCGCCCTTGGTCGCCAAGGCTCGAAGCTTGGCGAACGCCATGCCGTGTCCCAATCGCTCGAATGCGACTCACAGAATCACCACCAACTACGCTGTAGCGCGCGCGTATCTCTGTCTCGCTGTACACACACGTGCACACACTCACTCACACGAGTATCTTCAAGGCGATATCGAGGGATCACATACACGCACGCTCACACATATGAGCGAGTGAGCGAGTTCGATCGATCGATGTGCCAATCGTGTCAACGACTCACAACATACAACCAATCTCTCTCCCCCCTCGACCACCAATCACCCCGCACACACACGCACGCACACACCTACACGTACACACACACAAACGAGATTGACAACAAGTGGTCGAGGTCGCGCGGTTGGAGGTAGTGAAGCAGCACCTCGCTATCCAACCACGGAGTCTGGGAGAGTGCGAGAGAGAGAGTAGTGAAGAGCAGAGAGCGAGCAACAGACTGAACCACCACTGTCGACCTCGACCCCCAACCTCACCGCAACCCTTCTGAATAGGCAGCACTGACTAAGTAACCCCCCACGCCGAACACACCTCCTCATCGCTGCGAAAAATTACCCCCGGTACCCCCCTTCGAGATTGGAGCCATTCAGGTACGACGGAGGAGCAAGCGGGCCGGGGGAGGCGCGTCTGCCATCACGGGTCCGGCGTGTCGCTGTGGGTTGGAGGTCCTGGCACCGAGCGGGCGCGAAAGGTTCGTAGCGTGCGCATCACAGCTGGACGTGTGTATTGATGGTATACTCGCCCGACCGTCGTCGTCGTTGTCGTTATTGTGTCCGTCAATAGATAGAGACCGTTAAATATACATGTGTGCTGGGTTGGTCTGGACTCTGGAGTAGCACCTGCCAAGAAGCACCACAGCAACCACTAGAACAGCACTTGCTCCTCTCCGTACGTGGCGATACACTACAATCACGCGATCGATCGGTGATTCTTGGTCATAAGAACGAAGAACAAGGCGTGTGGCACAAATGGCGTACGTGATCGACGTGTGCTAACAGCCGAGTGGCCTTCTTGTTCATGCCTTTGATGAAGTTGTCGACAAGGAAGTGCGCCTTGGGTGCGGTCTGTTCACGATAGCGAGGCGGCTGATGAGTGCACACCACTTGAAGACTCGAGCATGCCACGTACCGGCAGCTTGGTGATGTTGCCGACAGGGAACGGATAGTAGTAGCCTGAGCGTGTGGTGGGTGTCAGGCATCGAAGAGCGAGGCAGCTCAAATGTGCTGCTGGCGTACCCAAGTTAAATACAGGATACAGCGGGTCGTCAGCCATGTGTTGTACCAATCGCTGACCCAGCCACTCACGGCGACCTGTGTTGATGAGATGAGCGGCCATTGTCGATTCTTGTACTGTACAGACGTGGAAGCATCTTGCGTACTCTTGTGTTCGTTCCAAGCTCGTAGTTTCTGGATCGTGGAGTTCGAGAAGCGGCAGATCTTGGTACAATTCATTGGACCCGAGGTGTTGATTCGAGACTGGTCGGCGGAGCGATCATTGTCGCCATCGAGTCGATTGAGCAGCACGGCCGTGTCGTTGTTTGATGTGCCATTGATATTGACGGCCCCACCAACATCGTCGTCTCGAGGTTCATACCAGCGTAGTGGCCCACAGAGTATCTCGGCACACACGGGACCTGCTCATGCTCGCGTCACTGTCAATCGATGATGTTGCGAGGCGAGCGACGTACGAGTCTCGGGCCCATGCAACCAAGCCAATCCACTATCCCACAGCAGTAGTCGCTTGCCAGCACCAGACTTCCAATTCTGCGAGCGCTTTCGATCGTGATCTATTGGATTGACGTGAGTCGTCATCATCATCGTCATCATCGAGAGGTGAGGCGGCATCACACGTGAGGCGGCATCACACGTACCGTCGCTCAAGTAGTCGAACACCAGCGTGTCACTGATCTCTCGCAGAGTCTTCCATCGAGATGCCTTGGTCGTCGACGGGAATGGCGCTTGTTGCAGCAGTACCTACTCGAGTGCACAAGCGATATGAAGAATGAGATCACTGCGAGGCTACCGTGTTGGATCGCTCCCGGTACTTGCCTTGCCGTAGGAACTCAGCGCAGGCAGATAGCGCTCGAGCTCTCCCATCCAGGGCAGCACAGCGACACTGACATTGTACGTGTTGGCGTTGCGCCTTCGTCTGCCAACGTCCGTGTCGTTGAATTGATAGAACTCATGGTTCGTGAGCACGCGGCCAGTGACCGGCGGCTTCCTGTTGAGGCCCAGCACTCGGTCCAAGTGATAGGCTGCCACTTCGGCCCAACCTGTTCGCGCAGCCAACACATCACTGGGAGCTCTCCCTCGATTCGTTGATTGCTGGCGTACCTTGCGCGAATCGAACATCGACCAGACCAGCCCGCTTGCCACTTCGAATAGTGATATTGATTCTATCAACGATCGATCATAGCTTGAGTATGATTGAGAGATATCTCTCTTTCTCGTGATTGCCCGAGCGTGCGAGAGATCTCAATATACCGATAAAAGTCGATGGTCTGCAGATAGATACGCTGCTCGAGCAGCTCCTCTTCGAGCGCAGGCTTCAATACAACTTGGTGGCCACTCTCGAGCAATGCCACATACTTGGGCGAGAATCCACGGTCCAACCACCGAGCACCAATGATCTTGGAGTCCCGCATGACGCCCAGCCACTCGCGGTCGGTCTCGAGCACCATGTCGTCGTCATCGCCCAAGCGAGTCAAGGCACGGTATGGCGGCAGAGCCCTGGCACCACGTGCCATGGCATCGACAGCCGTCTTGACCTCGGGCACCATTTTGCGCAGTGGATAGGGATCGGTATCGAGCTCCACGAGGTCGGGGAGATCGAGCTCGGCCGACTGGAGCCGCAGCCACAGGATGGCGCTGCTCGACATGGCGAGCACCACCAACACGGCCACCATCAAGCCCCATCGATTCATCCATGCATGAGTCCACCGACGTCGCATAGCGGTGCTCCCATTACTACCGATCATTCGTTTCATCGTCAATACGCCAAGAGCGTGCTCTCCATCGCGCCACCAAAGCAATGACGATGATGGTTCGTGAGAGGGAGGGAGTTACTGTTCTTTGATGCGCACACGATTAAGAACAGTGACACCATCACGTCCTCACTCTCGTGATGGCCTCGTCGAGCATGGCAGCAGCTGGCGAGCACTCGAGCCATGTGCCAGAGGTACCACAAGAACCTCAACTGCAGGATCAACAACAACAACAACAGCCGCAGCATCACGTGGATGTCGGTGCCCCGACGCTATCGCTTCGTGCCAAGCGACGGCTCCGCAAGCAACAGGAGCGAGCCGATAGCAAACGACAGAAGACCGCCACGATCTCACCACCGACAACAAGAGCTACGATACCCGCTGAAGTGGCTCAAATCACGAGTGAAAGTGCCGCGGTGCAGCCAGATATCGCTGTATCGTGCAGTGTATGCGAGTGGAGCCTCATCGAAGCAGCGACCGACGATCGAGTGCCATCGATCTCGATCATCATTCCAGTGCACAATGCCGAGCCATGGCTCGATGAATGTCTACACTCGATTGCCACACAACGCCACCGAGGTCGAGTGCAAGTGTCTCTGTACAATGATCGCAGCACTGTATGTTGCATGTCAAGGACGATGTCACTCGGGACTGGTCGGTTGATTCTCTCGCGCAATGTAGGATCGCTCGGAGCTCGTGATCGAGCGTTGGCGTCGGGCGTTCGAGGAGCATTCGATCTCGGTCGTGTATCGTTCGAATGACGGATCGAACGGACGAGGATGTGGCTTTGCTAAGAACCGTGCGATTGAGCAGAGGTTCGTGTGGCCACCGCAAGTCGCGCGCCAGCAGCATCTGATTGATGCGTGTGGCTCGATGCAGCTCGGGCGAGTATCTGTGCTTCCTCGATGCCGACGATGTAATGAAGCCGGATCGGCTCTCCCAACAAGTACGCACACAGGGAACGAGAGTTATCTCATGCGCGCGAGCATTGGTTGATTGAATCGATTGTGTCAAGCTCGCTCTTGCTCGAACGATCGAGGAGCCGTGCATCATTGGATGCCACTTTGAACGAACACCCGAAGGCGCGACGCCGCGATACACGGAATGGCACAACTCGCTGACGCCCGAACAGCGCGTATGGCAGCAGTTCCGTGAGGTGACAGTTGCTCAGCCGACGTGGTTCATGTCGCGAGCGACCTTTGAGCGAGTCGGAGGTACTGCCATGCCCACACGAACACGAGTCAAGACAGCCTCGTACGTGACTGACCTCTCGCTGTCATGATTGAGAAGCGTACGATGAGCGGTTCCCGAACTGCCCTGAGGACATGATCTTCTATCATCAGCACTTGGCGCTTGGCGGCAAACTCGCCGTCGTGCCGGAGGCGCTGCTGCTCTACCGGCATCACCCGAGTGCCACCAGCAAGGCGATCTCTCGTGGCCGGCTGATGGAGGAGAAGGCGCAGCACTTTGAGCGCCAGATACTCGAGCATCTCCCGGCCGATGCACGAATCACGATCTGGAACGCTGGCAAGGATGGCCGCAAGTTCTTTATGTGCCTCTCGCGTGAGGCTCGAGCGAGTCGAGTGCATGGCTTCTGCGACGTCGACCCGAGCAAGATCGGCACGCCATACTACGACCATGACAACCGACTCTCGCTGCCAGTGGTGCACTTTCGTGAGGCCCGCCTACCAGTCGCGATATGGTGCGAAGACTCGAGTCAGCATGGTAGTGGTTGCTCGATGTTGACTGGAGTTTTTCGTCATGATTGGGTAGCGTTGGATTGGATCGCAGTAGTACCGGAGAGTTCGATGCGAATCTGGCATCGATGAACTGGCAAGAGGGTCGAGATTATTGGCACTTGTGCTGATCGAGAGCAATGCAAGCGAGAGAGAATTGAAGCTGGAGTGTCATACTCGATCGAGATCTGTATTAGACACGAACGCATAGACTACAGTGACTGACTGGTACAGATGAAACCGAGGACGATCCAGTGGAGCTATCGAGTGACTAACAATCTGAGCAACTAGTAAGGAGGAGTATTGTACATGCAACAATGGCAACAACGGCAACCAAGTTGCTGTTGAGTTGAGACTTGTCTAATGAGGCTGAGGGTGTGGAGCCGATCGTGGAGTATGGCGTGGCGATCTCACAGTGTACAACACGATGAAACTCCAACGCATACAAGAGAGTGGCGCTCGCGAGAGAGAGAGAGACGACATGAGAGGGAGAGATGGCTCACTCGTTCGATGGTTCGACAGGAGCCTCAGGCTCGATTGTCTCGACGGGCTGCGATGGCTCCTCGGGCTGCTGCTGCTGCTGCTCGGCAGCCAAGGCCGGCTCGCAGACGGACGACGAGGAGTTGGGCGATGGCAGTACGACAAAGTTGATCTGCGCCATGCGCTCGGGGAAGAGCAGGTCGGCGTGGTTCATGATGGTCTCGACGAGCGTGTTGACGACCGTGATGTTGGCCGAGCTGAAGAACGGATCGCTGCTGTAGAGCAGGTTGGGCGCAATGACCGTGGCCAGGTTGCAGGTGGTCATCTTGTTGACGTGCGCGTTGAGCGAGAGCGCCTTGGCGAGCACCAGGATCTCGCGCAGCACGTTGCGGTTGTGCTCGGGCAGTCCAGCGATCGCCTCACGCAACACGGGCACGATCGGGCTCTCGTCCGACGCGTGCTCCTCCTGCTCCTGCTGGGCTTCGGACGAGACGACGTTGGTGAGCGATCCGACTGAGTCGGCGATCGCGAGCCACTTGTCAGCCGGACACAAGAGCGGCGCCGGCAGCTCACGCAGCCACTTCTTGACGATGCAGGCAATGACGTTGGCATCGCGTTGCGCGAGGATCTCGGCCTTGCCGCTGTCAGTGCTCGAGTCGATGGCGCTCGCGACCTGGTTGATGACGGCGTGCGCGGCCGAGAGACGGAACAAGCCGACCGAATGGAGGTAGCGCTCGCGAATGAGCTCCGAGGCGTAGTGCAGCACGGCCGGCACCTCGAGGCTCGCGAGCTCGGGGTCGAGCAAGTGCTCGGCCGCCGCGGCGACCTCGTACGGCTCGGCGTCGGGCGCGAGACCATGCGCAAAGGCTTGCTGTCGTTGCATGACGACATGGAGCGGCTGGCCAAAGAGATGGCGCGGTCCGACGAGAGTAGCTGACGAGGCCGACGCAGCATCATCGACGAGGTCGAGGTCATCGCCCGCTCGGCGGCGCAATGAATCGCTGATGTTGCGGATATCGTCCATGAGCTTGTTGCGCTTGATGCGCACCGAGCCACTCACTTCCTTGAGTGCGTTCAAGGTTCGAGGAGTCTAGAGAGAGAGAGCGAGAGCCAAATTCATTCCATTAGCACGAGCAAGCGAGAGAGAGAGAGTGAGCGATAGCGTACGAGGAGCTGAGACAAGTCGGTGTTGCTCACATTGTTGGCGACCGAACGAAGACTCAACGTGATGGACGACGTGCGAGACACGAGAGATGCGGCTGAGGCGGTTGCGACGCCACGCAGCGACGCCATGCGGTCCGAGGCCGACGGCGTCTCGGGAGCGGGTTGCTGCTCGTCGCGCGAACCACGTGCGCGGCTACGAGTTCGAGAGGCGATGCTTCCTGCATTCGAGGTCGGAGTGCTGCTCTCTTGCAACTATCGCCACCATCATGACCAGCAACAGCAACGACACCCAGCCAACGGTTAGATCAGAGTGAGAGATAGCGAGCAACCCCACGCTCGACCTTGATGATGGCGGCGCCTGTGGACATACCGTGGAAAAGTCCATGGCGCTGGGGGTCTTGCGGAACTGACGAGCTTGTACTGGCGTGTTGCGCTTGGGGATACCAGCACGAGCCGATGGCTTGAAGGACTGCTTCGAGGGACTGGCGGTCTGCTGCTCGTCGTTGGCGAGCGAGCGAGTGAGCGGCGACGCGGCCGGGCTCGAAACCGGCGCTGAGAGCTTGCTGGGCGACATGAACGACGCGGCCGACGCGCGCTGCATCTGCTCGTTCTCTTGTTGCGCCATGGCCTCGAGCTCGGCGTGAAGCTCAGCGGCCGTCATGTTGCTGATGTCGCAATGTTCACCACGCGGCGTTTGCTTCTTGGCGGGTGAGTCTGATTCCATCAAGCAAGCCAGTCAACGTTAGCGAGAGTTTGTGCGCAATGGCGCAGGAGGACTGAGCGTCTGGTTGTTGATCATGGTGGTCGTGGTCGCCGTCGTCGTCACGTACTGCGAAGAGTGCACAGGGTGCTAAGCGAGTGGCGCGCACGCTTGGAGAACTCGCCCACGGCCGACTCGGCACCGAGCGCCCAGCGACCTCGTTTCTTGGCGTTCTTGGCGCTCTTGGGCGTCTGCGGCCCAGCATTCGCCGTTGGCGAAGCACTTGCGTCGATGACATCCATCCCTAGCAGTGAGAGGAGAGCTGGATGAGGCAGCGGGAAGAGGATGAGGATGATGATGATGAAGACGATGATGAAGGAGTGAGCCGCAATCAACCGCACGGACGCGCGCGCAACGGTTGGACAAAAGCGCGGGAAAGCATCGAGCAGTCGCAGGCTCGCGCGCACCCTTTGCTCCGGGGTATGGCGAAGCGGCGTTTCTAACTCCCCACTCCGGCAGCACGCCGTCGCCGTGGGTGTGCGAATCAAGCGTTGTATTGTACACGAAAGAGGCAGACAAGAGGCAGACAAGAAGAAGAGGAAGAGAGGAGGAGTAGAGAAGGAGGAGTCAGAAGGAGCGGGTAAGACTTCCACGGACAACAGGAGGGAGGAGGAAGCGCGACAGCAGGAGCCACTGCCTGCTTCGGGCGCACAGGCAATATCACCAAGAAGCGTAGCGACACCTCCGCTCCGATGCATCGATCGATCGGTCGATCGATCGATGCATCGGAGGAACCAACGCGGTGCATTGCATTGGTGTGTGTGTGCACTCGCCATCTCCTGGCCGCGCTCGGCGACCGTGGTGGCGAGCTCAGTCGTCGCCCTCATCGTCCGAGATGTTGGTCGCAGAGGCCTCGGAGATCTCATCGTTCGAGTGCGTGGGATTCGACTCGGCCTCGGTACCGGCCTCGGTCGCATCCTCGGCGTACGCCTTGTTCTCGAGAATGGACGCATGCGTGAAGCCGGCCGCTGTGTACCACCAGTTACGAGCATGGCGGCGTTCGATGACGATGATGATACAGAGCGCGGTTAGTGATTCGAATCGCTTGGCGAACGGGTACTCGAGAGATATCTCTCCCATCACCACGAGCACAGCCACACGTGTTCTCGACTCGACGACGATCGCTGGATGGTGAAGAGGCCGATATGGCTGCCGTACCTGCCAATTGAGCCTTGTGTTGTTGCCATAGGTCGCTTTGTAGGTACTTTGCGAACGTATCGTGTTCTATGAGTTTGAAGATGATATTTGCCGACTCGGCAAAGGTATCCATCGAGTATGGTGGCTCCTTTGCTTTCTGGAGGGTGCCGAGAAGCGTGGTTGGTAGCTGAGGACCACACACACACACACAGACATATTTATGTGCGGGTGGGTGGGTGGCTGAGGAAGTACCTCGATAGTACGCTCGCGCAACGTGTAGTCAATGTTGACCTCGCGCACCGATCCAGGTTCGAGATATCGCGTGAGAATATGTGAAACCAGCTGTACGATGTCTGGATCATCGGTCGTCGGACAGCCGCTCTTCGACACGATAGTAGAGACCTGTGTATGCACGAATGCGTGTGAGTTTCACGGATGATATTTAGGTTCGCTGTATAAATTGACGGCTCCCACTCAAGTTGTAGTGGTAGTAGCAGTGGTGATATCTAGTTGCGCGCAACGCGTTCCAGCTCACACACTATCGATCGATTCATCTCATGGTCTCGGGAGTCCAACGTACTCGCTGCGCATAGTTGGATATCTCGACAAAGAACTCGAGGTTCTCGTCGCAATAATTTAGTTTGCAGAACTCATCGAAGAGCACGCGACGAGGCTCCTGGTCGAGCGTCGCTTTCAATAATATCTGTGGCGGAATACCCTCAGCTCTACGAAACACAACACATCGGGCCGTGAGTAAATGAGTAAATGGATGCATCGATCGAGAAGCCCACCAGCAGTGGATCATGTACTCTTTGATTTGTTCGCGGTGTTCGTGTTTGTGTCTGCGCGAGAAGATCGAGCGCTTCTTGGACGACGACGACGACTCCTTCTTGCTGTCCTTCAAGGTGCTCGACGAGCGAGACCGTGTTTTCGAATCGACGCGAACCGTTCGTTCGACGCGAGGTTGAATGATGGGCGTCAAGTGTGCCGCCGCCACGAGACCGGCCTCTTGCTGTGTGGTGGATGGCGGGCGTCAGCGACGAGGTCTCTCGTGTGTGTGAGCGGGCGCAGCGTACCTGAGACTTGCGGATCTTTGCGACTGCCTCGAGCCGCATGTTGGGCGGCATACGTGCGAGTTGCCGCTTCTGTTGTTCAGTGAGCTTGACGCCCTGTAGGGCCTTCTCTATCGCGCTCGCCATGTCCCGCGCACGAGCTGTCGCTCTCGATATCGCAGGGAGAGCAAAGAGACACACGCTGGAATGACTCGTGTGCCTGGACCACGAAGGCCACGAGGTGTGCGCACGAGGTGGGACGAGACAAAGATCCACAGAGGCGCACACACGTACGCTCTGAGCTGGTACGCACACACGCACGCAAGAGATGGATGGATGTGATAGATGGATGGATGTGATGGTCCAAGAGGCAGCGCGCGCGAGAGACGGAGAGCAATGAAATAAATGCGATTTTGATTTTCAACCGAAGGTACGGTGAGCTCTACCATGGCTGGAAAGCAAAAAACAATCATCCGCCGCCGCTG
>Ga0209935_1002413_pt1 | contig 22952 bp, 19 predicted proteins | sample ThiBio_1000_plan_2_FD_183958 | JGI IMG/M metagenome (GOLD analysis project Ga0209935, IMG submission 183958) | Wastewater bioreactor microbial communities from Cape Town, South Africa - Thiocy_cont_1000_plan (SPAdes) | ecosystem: Engineered > Bioreactor > Thiocyanate-remediating >...
CTCTTCAAGTATAATATTTGTTCTTTTATTATATTGAATAATTTTTACTCTTCAAGTATAATATTTGTTCTTTTATTATATTGAATAATTTTTACTCTTCAAGTATAATATTTGTATGTCCATTGTATTTAATAATCTTTTATTCATCAAGCATAACTTTTCTATTTTTATATTCAAATATAATAGTGTATTTGATTTATTAGTGTATTTGATTTACCAGTGTTTCAATTAGACTATATTATTTGTAGTTTGAATATTATAGAAGCTGATATTTGTGAAAATAAGGCATATAAAAAATAAAATTGAATTTTAACTTTTAACGTGTGTTTTTACAAAGGGGGAACTGTACTTCCTTTACCTATTTTCTTAGGTAAAGGAAACTTTACATATAATATACATAATAATTAATTTAATTACAAATAGTTTGCAATTAAATAATATTTTGTATTACCAAGATAATGTTCATAGATATATTTATTGTAACACTATGTTCATAAAATATCATTTATATATATAGAGTCAAATTATAGAGTGTTCAGATATTTTATATTAGTATAAATATAAAATAATATTAGTCGGATATCAACATTTGTAGTAAATGTAAAAAATATAGCTGAAGCTCCGATATTTATCGTAGCCGTCAAGGAGATAAAATAATTTTTTTAGCACCTCAGTATTCCATCTTTAGCGTTGGAGAGATAAAATAATATTTAAGCTATGTACAAAATATTTTTGCGCTCAGTATTCCATCGTTAGTCGCAGAAATAAAATAATTTTTGAGCTATGTACAAAATATTTTTGCGCTCAGTATTCCATCGTTAGTCGCAGAAATAAAATAATTTTTGAGCGATACATAAAATATTTTTAGCGCTCAGTATTCCATCGTTAGTCGCAGAAATAAAATAATTTTTGAGCGATACATAAAATATTTTTAGCACCTCAGTATTTTATTGTTAATGTTGAGAGATAAAAAATATTTTGGCATCACCCAAATATTTTAGGCGCAATACTTTATTATTGGTGAGATAAAATATTATTCATTGAAAGTATAATATGTGTTAATATAAAAGTATATTGCTTTCTATATTAAGTTAATTCATTTAAGATTAACTTAATAATGTTAATTTTAAATACAATATGGAAATTTAGTAATATATTTAGTAATATGTCATAATCTTTATCTATAACTAATATTCCAATTATTATTCTATATCAAATAAATTCCTCGCAATCTTGTTGATGAATCTACCATTCTTAAAAATTTTTTAGATGGTAATAGTATATTTAATATTATGGAAGAAGCAATAATTAACACTAACAATAATTTAAACGATTGTGAAAAATCATATAAATGTATGAATTGAATAACCTTAACATTCGATATTTTTAATAGCTATGCTTTAATATTTTTAATAACTATACTTTTTCCCAACATACAAAAGACTATTAAATTAAAAAAGCTTACGGACAAATAATTCAATACCAACTTTGTAACCAAGAAAATTTTTCTTTTTTTATAATATTGCTAAAACAATACTACTGTGTATTATTCTTATAGGAACTATATTAATTCAAACTGTTATTCATCACATTATAACTAATAATACAAAATTCATGAAATATAGAAAAACCTATTATTAATACAATTGACTATACTGATATTCCAGATTTCAATATATTGATTCATAGTTTGATAAATAAAAATTTCATTATCTATGATATTTATCCATTTATAGAAATAGGCTTCTATAATGATAAATTTTATATTTGAGTAAAAAGCTTGAAAATTTATATTAAAAATTCTTTATATTACGTTATTATATTATGTAATTCTGATATATAATTTTCACATCATCTTTATATATTACTATCTTTATTTATCACATAATAAATATAATTATCCATTATATTTATACAATTATCCATTATATTTATACAATTACTTAATCATTATTATTGTTTGATATTTTTTAAAAACTAATATTATATAATCTTTCTGGTACATTGTATTGTTTGTATCTTGAAATATATTACAAGATAAAATGAGATGATTAAATAATCCAAATTAATTTTGTGTTTTATTTCCTTTTTCACAAGGGGATATTTGTACTTTCTTTACCTATTTTTCTCAGGTAAATGAATCTTTTAATATATAGTTGCTATATAAACTAATAATATTGTTATCTTAATTTATCTTAATTTATATCAACTAATATTATATCTATATACTGTTATGTATGTAGTACATTGATATTTTATTACAAGAACAACCGAGATAGGTTATTATTCTATAGCTAATTTCAGAATTAATATTTTATTTAAATTTATAGTATGGATTTCTTAATATTTTGGAGATGATAAAAATTAATAAAATTGAATTTTTTCCTTTTTGTAAGTCGTTTTTACAAAGGGAGGAACTGTACTTCCTTTACCTAAAAAATAGGTAAAGGAACATTACTACTTATAATTGCAATAACTATATAATTAAATAATTATTTCAAAAATAATATATCTTTATTCGAACTGAAATTATACCAATATTGATTTTAGAACTATTAACTCATATTTACACATAATGAATATTACATATAATTACCACACCAAAAAATCATAGTTTAATAAAATAATATACTTAAGGGTAAATATATTATTATTTTTGTATTAATATATAGTTGTAAATTCATAAAATATTGCAATATTAGTACTAAATTAAACCTACATAAATATTATAAAACTCTAGCAAATAAACATAATACTTAAACAAAATCACCAAGAGCTTTAATAAAGCCACCATTAACATGCTTTGGTGAATTTTATTTTAACATGTTATACAATATTATTGTATAATATTATAATCTTTTTTACATCTAAGTAATACCAGTAATATACGATTACTCATATTACATTGACTTTAATTTAACGACTTCCTTAAAAGTATTATAAAATCTTATAATGTCGTATACACAAAATTTTATTTAAGAGCCTAGTAAGTTTGGAGAAGAAGTTCATGGTTTTCTACGAAAACCTAGCTCGGTTTCAAAGAAACCTTGAAGAAGATACGTTGGTGAAAATCTTATTTTGGACGATACAATTATATTTTTATTCATTATAGGAAAGAATATAAGGAAATGGTAATGTTGTTAAACACTTATTAACTTATTAACTTATTAACTTATACCTGCATAAAAATTATTTAATTAACTCTCTAGTAATAACATATTTTTGTACCATATAAAAATTATTTTCGTTATCAATTAACAAAAAGTACTGTAAAACGTTTTTATCAAGGCCAAAATTTTAACCTACAGTTCCTCCCTTTGCAAAAACGACTTTCAAAAAGGGAAAAATTCAATTTTATTAATTTTTATCATATCCATATTTTCTTAAATGAAATAAAATATTAACTGAACAATATAATTTTACTTAATAATAAAAGAATATTAACTGAACAATATAATTTTACTTAATAATAAAAAATATTATTATCTATATAATATATGTAATTAATAAAAGATAAATATCATAACTATTATTAACTATAATTATTAATTAATTACCATTATATATGATTTATATTTTTGAAGTATTTTGTAAAGTTCTGTAATATTTTAGTCTTCAACTAAAATAACTGTTCTTGTAAACTTCTGTAATAATTTAGTATTCGGCTAAAATAACTTTTCTTATAAGTTCAGCAATATTTTACTCTTGAAGTAATTTTACTATTTTGTGGGTTTAGTAATTTTATACACTCCATGTATAATATGATATTTTTCAACGTTCCTACTCTTTGAGTATATTATTTGTATTAAATAAAGTTCCATATATTTTACTATTGTAATATGTTCATACCCTCTTGATCTTGTGCAATATTTAACCGAAGGTTGTATCCAAAAACAAAAAAAAGCATCGTTATTTTATAAATGATTAACGTCAAATTTTAATTTTGATTAAAATACATAATATTATTTTTAGTTTATGTGTTGGATAAAATATTATTTGAGCAACATAAAATATTTTATCGTAGTTTTGGAGATAAAATATTCAAAGTGCAATAAATTATTATTGTACAATAAATGATTGCTTAAATAATATAGGTTACAATTAAGCAAATGATTTTAATTGTTCTTTTACTATATTTGTGTAAAGAAAACTTACTAATGATTATATTTTTGTTTTAATACTCATGTTATTTGTATAATAATATTTAATTAAACTATATTTATGTGATGATAGAGTCATGTAAAATACAAATATGAAACTACTTTATATTCGCATTTTACATAACTTTATCCAATTAATAATTAAATAAAAAGATCAGAATACTAAGATATAATTGAGTCAAATATCAGAATACTAAGATATAATTGAGTGAGATATAAAAATAATGAGATATAAGAATAATGAGATATAAGAATAATAAGACATAAATGAATATATTAAAATATGGAGAGAAATGTAAGAATACTTTGAGAGAATACTTTGAGAGAATACTGAGAAGAGTAAGAGTAAAAATACTGAGAAGAGAGAATACTGAGAAGAGAGAATACTGAGAAGAGAGAATACTGAGAAGAGAGAATACTGAGAAGAGTTGTAATACTGAGAAGAGTAAGAGTAAAAATACTGAGGAGAGTAAGAGTAAAAATACTGAGAAGAGTAAGAGTAAAAATACTGAGGAGAGTAAGAATATTTTGAGAGAGAAGGGTGAGAATACTTTGTTAGAAAGATTAGAACACTTTTGGGAGGATTAGAATACATTAAGGGAAATATTAGAATAATGAATATATAATTATGGTGATGTAGAATGAGAAAAAAACGAAATAAATATTTATGAATAAGTAAAATGGATGATGAAAATAATAAAAAAGGGAGAAAAGGATATTTATTCAGAAAGTCAACATTGGAAAATATAAATACATCGGAAAGAAATGAAGGTATAGATGTAAATATAAAAAACTGTCCTGAAAGTAAAATATACAATCCAAAAACAGGAAGATGTGTAAATAAGGATGGTACAATTGGAAGAAAATTAATGAAAGAAAAAGAAGAAAAAGAAGGAAAAGAAGGAAAAGAAGGAAAAAAGGAAAAAATTGGTAAGAAAAGAAAAAGTTTAAAATATGGTGTAAAATATGGTGCAATATTTATTAATAATGAGATAAAGAGAACAGGGGAAGCGACAGTTGAAGATCCGGACACGGGAATAAATGTGAAAATGTTGAGCAAAGAAGGGGTAAAAATAATAGAGGAATATGGAGAAGAGGAGGATATAGAAATGTTAGAAATAGCGAGAAATAATGAAGAAATAATGGAATTATTAAATAACATATTAATGGATAATGGAAAAATATTGGAATTATATAATAAGTGTTACGAAAAGGGGATTGATATATTTAATATATTGAATAAATTTGTAGATCCAAAGAATGTGTTAAATACACTGGAAACACCCTTAAATACTGATAAGATAGATGATATTACACCACAAAAATTACTAAAAATAGCAATATATATAGTGAATAAATATAAAAATAATAAAATATGTACAATAATACCGAATGATAATATAATAAATAATATAGATAAATTGAAATATATAAAATTTAGTGTACAAGTAGTAAGTAGAAATAATAAAATTACAATAAATACACCAAATGGATTTGAAAACAAAATAAAAGAATGTTATGAAAAGAACACAGAATTTATTTTCTTTTTTTTAAATATAGCAGACGAAAATAAAGATAACAGATTAAACTTAATAGTTTATAATAAGAAGGATAAATTACTTACAAAAATAGATCCACTAGTACAAAATAATAAGCTAGACATTTACATAGATGAAAACTTGCCAATATTTTTGGGTAAAATATTGTTAATAGATAAATATGATACATCTATTGTACCTATATGTCCGAGTTTATCTATATTTGATAAACAAGTTATAAAAAGTGATAATTTATGTAATATATGGTTACTATGGAATCTTGAATTAATCATGGCAAATCCGTTTATTAAATTAAATACTTTATTAGTTAATATTTTTCAAATTATTTATAATAAAGATTTATATTCTAAATCTTTCATAACCTATGTTATGAGTTACTTTAATTCTCTTTTGATTGATATATCTTCACAGACATCTTATTCTGTTCCAATCCATAATATCAATCGTAAAGAAATAGATGTTCTAGAACAATTAACTGCTTCTTTCACTCATTTTAGAGGAACACTATATTATATAAATAAGGGTATTGATTATCTATTGAAAAAACATCATTCTTGTACTTCTAAATTGCATATGCGTTGGCAATGTCTGGGTAGTAATCGCCAATTAATAATTCCACCCAATTTTAAGAATCAAATTGAAATTTGTTATAACAAGCCCGTCCGCTTTATTTTTATTTTGCTTATACTTTCAGATACAGGTTCCTGTATTACTCCACCTAATAATTCTGCTCATCTTAATGCTTTGATATACGATAAAAAATATTATTCTTTAGAAAGATTTGAACCTCATGGTGAGAATCAAGATTTTGAATCCTATAAATTGGATTCTGCTATTATTGATTCTCTTTCTTCCTATTTTCCCATAAAAAATTATTACACTCCTCTCTCTTATTGTCCTTATAATAATTTTCAAGTCAAGGAAGAAATATCAGATAAATTATCCAGTGATCCTGGTGGATTTTGTGCAGCTTGGACTCTTTGGTATATTGATCTCCGTCTTTCTAATCCTAATATTTCCCGTTCCCATATCGTTCAATATGCCCTTGATTATATTCAAAATCTTGGTTCCTTTAAAAATTTTATACGCAATTATTCTGCTTTTATAAGTCTCCCAGCGTTAGTTTTCTCATAATATCTTTATCTCATAATATCTTTATCTCATAATATCTTTATCTCATAATATCTTTATCTCATAATATCTTTATCTCATAATATCTTTATCTCATAATATCTTTATCTCATAATATCTTTATCTCATAATATCCATATCATATAATATCTTTATTCCTTTATTCTTTATTCTTTATTCCATAATATCCTTAATTACTGTATCATATTTTATATAAATAAGCTTATAATATTAACTAATTCCAAATTAAAGATATTAATCATTCTCTTATTAATCATTGAGTATAATATTTACATTCTTGTAGCCATATTAAATCTTTAATTTTGCTAAACTGTATGTAAAATTATTAATATTCCATAGATCATATATGGAAATAGACAATAAATAAAAATTTCTTCATATAGAAAGTTTGTTTTTAATCGTAATCCATATATTTCTCCACATAATTTATTGCTTTTAACTTATCAATGTAGAATTTAATTCTATTGTATCTATTTTGTTATCGATAAATTATATTATATGGCACAAAATATAATTTACATATAATTTCTATACTTGAAGTGTTATAATTTCCTATACTTGAAGTGTTATTTATTATTTGAGTTGTATTTCATAATATTATAAGGTCAGCAATATATCAGTTCTATAGTGTACATCATCCTTTATTATTTGTATTATAACTACATTAAGTATTTCAAATAATATTTCTTCTAATTATTTGATACTTTAATATGTATTTTATTTTAGCTCAGCTTATTTAGAATTTTATTTAACATATAAATCTTCTATAGTTAGCTTATCATACCAAATATTCTACTGTCTATATCACTAATCCCAAAATAATCTTAAATATTTGTATATAATTTTGTTCCACAATATGTTGATAATACTTATTCTTATCAATAATATTAATACTATTAATATTATTGATATTGTTTATAAAAATTAATACTATTAATTTTGTTTATAAAATCCTTAATATTTAACGAGTTAAATATATTATTTGTGCACTTCTTAATGATTTTATTATCTTAACATGTACTTTGCATTATTAAGTTATGCAATTTCTTTTCAGTTTAAGTTTTGCCTCTAAGTTTCTTGATCTTTTTCCCTTCTTGTTTCTTAATCTCCCACCTTAATATTTTTTCTTATTGTTTCCTAACCTTTTTCTTATTGTTACTTAACATTTTTCTAACTGTTTCTTAATCTTTTCTCATCTCGTTTTTTAATCTTTTCTCTCAATCTTTTTCTAAAATTTTTTCATCGTGTTTTTTAATCTTTTTTCTCCGCATTTATTTCTCTTCTTGTTTTTCAATTCTTGACTTCAAACTACTTGATTATATTTCTCTATAAACTTTACAAGTTTTATAATTGTAGACCCGAAATAATTTATATATTATAAAAACTATATGTAAGTATTAACAAAGCGATAATATAAATTAATAAAATTGAATTTATATCTTTTTTCGTAAGTTTTTACAAAGGGGGAGGGACTGTACTTCCTTTATCTATTCCAGATAAAGGAACTTTAAACAAACATAATTTATAATTAAACTGTTTTATGTAAATACAACAAAAATATGCTTATATAATTGAAACAATAACATATTTAATAAATAATATTAACAGAAAACATTGCTCAGTGTTTGTTTATTTGAGTTATATTGATAAACATTATTTATATAGTAATATAGTAATATAGTAATATATCATAATAATATTGATACCATTAGAAATAATATTTGAACCATGTAATTATTTTAGGGTCAGTTATAGGGATATAAATAATATTTGAGAAGTATAAAATATTTTTAAATATTATTTTTTTATCAGGTGAGATAAAATGATATTTGAGTAAAGTACAAAATATTTGAGTATTTAAATATTTTATGGTTATATTAAATGAATATGTAACACATGTGTGTTACATATATATATTATAGATAGTTTAATATGTTATTAAGTTAATATTAACTACAATATGTAATATAATTATACAATTAAGTAAAATAGGATGATTAAATGATAAAATGATCCCAAAAAGAAATTATATCATTCATAAAAGATCTATCAATTGATACTAATGTATTATAAATAAGAGGATAACTACCAAATTGATTAGGTATCTTATAGTCAGATATAATAGGATATGAAAAAGATTCAGTTTCAGGAGAAAAATATATATTAAAATTAGCCAATAATTCTTCATCAATATCGAGATTATTAATTATTAATATATAATCAAGTCTGAATATTTTGCTTTTTTTTTTCATACAAAAGATCTTCTAAACAACCACAAGCATTACAACCACTTAAACTCCAATCATCTATATATAGAATTTCACTTTTTTCATCAATACAAATATTATCTCTTATAATTTGGTGTTTAGGTAGTAAATCTTTTATTTTAAAATAGATCCAGTGTTCTGATCCTATTTTTCCAATAAATTTACATAAATTTTTCTATCATTATCTCTATCATTCAACCATTTTTATGCTGTGATATATTCCATCTATAACATCATCCTCAGTAAAATATAATGTATTACTAAATAATACATCTAATATTTTCTTATATTTAATGTTCTCCAAAATAAAACTTTCTATTTTCTTATTATTCATTTTTTATATTTTACTCATAAGAATTTTATTCATTATTTGTTATTTACGTAATTTAATGTTTGTGGACAAACATTAAATTAATATATTTTTCCATTTTTATATTCAGTTAAACGTATCTTATAAAATATAAGATATGTTTAACTATAAAGTTATATTAAAGTATTGATATTTTAGTTAATATATGATATAATTTCTCAAACTTGTTATCAACAATGTCACTATGATGTTGTTCAAGAATAGATAGCTTATAACTATCTACATATTTTTTAACAAGTTTTTCAATATAATCAAAATTGGTTTATAAAAATCATATTTTCCGACTAACTTTGTTAAATTTTTTATATATAACTTTTCACCATCGAAATAATTTTTACATATATCCATATCAAATACATAATCTATATATTTTTTATATCTTGATTTATCATGATAAATTGGATTTTTTTACCATTTATTTTATAGTTTCTTACATTTAGTAATATGCATCTTGTTAATTTTTGTTTTTCTGTATTGTATATTTCTTTAGCTTTTATTCTATATAAATATTCTATAAATTCATCTATAATAATATTACCATTATCTTTATCATACGAGTATCCTGTATGACAATTATTTTGATGAAACCATTCATCATCTTCATCTTTAACCTCTATTTTTTTTATAATATCTATATCATTTGCATAATTTGTGCCATATAAACAATCCAGTATATATGATCCAGATATTACACATTTATTCTTTTTCAATTCCCTACAGAAATCTCGAGAATCTCCTATAAATTCTCCCATTTTTTTTGTTATTTGTTTTTTAAATTCTTTATCTATATCAAATATTTGTTTTGATTCTTTACATATTAATGTTAATTTATATCTTTCTATTATATATAAATATTCTCCTATACAATTATATATATCATTATATAACTTCATTTACGTACTTATATATCTCAAATATTTATTCATTTTTTACTTAGTAATATTTTTCCATAATACCTATAACTCTCTTATTTTCCATAATACCACAACTTTCTTATTTTCCATAATACCCACAACTTTCTTATTTTCCATAATACCCACAACTTTCTTATTTTCCATAATACCTACAACTCTCTTATTTCTATGATAAGTTTGACTCTTTTATTTCCTTAATACCTGCAAATCTTTTATTTCCCTAATACTTGCAACTCTCATATTTCTCATAATACTTATAACTATTATTTTCCAAAATACTCGCAGCTCTCCTATTTTCCTAAAACCTGCAACTCTGCTATTTCCCATGCTACTTGCAACTCTAATATTTCTGATTATTTTATCATACTAATATCTTAAATATCATTTTTCCTATTTTTCTATATTTTATAGAAAATATAAAAGATTTGTTAGATAATTATTCAGTTAATTTTATTCTCTAGTTACTAAATAAATGAAATATAAAGTTATAAAATATGAATTTTATCATCATATTTTATAATAATAAATGCTATTACCCTATGAGTTATATATAGAAATTTCTTGTTTTCTATCAACAAAAGATATGTTAAATTTGACTTGCACGAATTCATTTTTATTGGATATTTTATTGAATTCTAAAAATAATATGATGTGCCATACTTTTACATTGATTAAGAACATCTCTGATTTTTCTTTCTTAAATAAATTATCTTATAAGATATACAATCTAAATCTAAATGAAAATAGATATATAAGCGATAGAGATTTTATTTACTTTAGAAATATTCATAATTTGAATATGAATAGGTGTAATCAGAATACAATAACTGACAAAGCATTTGAACATTTGAAAGGTATTCATACTTTAAATATGAATAGGTGTAATCAGAATACAATAACTGACAAAGCATTTGAACATTTGAAAGGTATTCATACTTTAAATATGAATAATTGTTATCAAAATACAATAACTGACAAAGCATTTGAATATTTGAAAGGTATTCATACTTTAAATATGAGCAATTGTTATCAAAATACAATAACTGACAAAGCATTTGAACATTTAAAAGGAATTCATACCTTAAATATGAGCAATTGTGATCAATATATAATTACTGACAATGCATTTAAATATATTGCTGGTATACATACATTGAATATTGCTCATTGTCGTCAAAATACTATTACTGACAAAGGTTTCCAACATTTAAAAGGGATTAATACTCTTAATATGTGGGGCTGTAACCAAAAAACTATTACTGATAGTTGCTTTAAAAATTTAACTAACATTAATAGTTTATGTATAGGCCTTTGTAATCAAAAAACTATTACTGATAATGCTTTTCAATATCTAACTGGTATTCATGCTTTAAATATGAGCCACTGTAATCAAAATACAATAACTGACAAAGCATTTGAACATCTAAAAAGTATCCATACTCTTAATATGAGCCACTGTAATCAAAATACAATAACTGACAAAGCATTCGAACATCTAAAAAGTATCCATACTCTTAATATGAGCCGCTGTAATCAAAATACAATAACTGACAAAGCATTCGAACATTTAAAAGGAATTCATACCTTAAATATAAGATATTGTAATCAAAATACTATAACCGATAGAGCATTCGAACATTTAAAGGGCATTCATACTTTAAATATGAAATACTGTAATCAAAATACCATTACTCAGAATATTTTTAATAATTTCAAAAAAATTCATTCTATTAATATTTCTGGGTGTACACAATTTACACTTATTGACAACATTTTCTCTAATTTTGAATTCATATATGAATTTGTATCAGATGATTTTTACTTTAAAGACTCTCAACTTTTTTTATGTTAATATTAATTTTACCATTATTTAGAGATATAAACATATTATCTGTATAACTTTCAACTATTCATACTATATAAAATCATAACATTTGCTTTTTATATCAACTTAATAATGATTATATTGCTGTATAAAAATATGAATCAAATATGAATTAAATATGAATTAAATATGAATTAAATATTACCACAAATGACTGGTAATACATTCATATATGATTCTTTTCTTGAATCATATACCTCAAATATCCATATTAAAGTTATAACAGAAAATGATTTTCTTGTTATTTATATAGATAACAAATTAGTAATTCAACCTGGTACAAATGATATTTATGTATCTCGTTTTCTTCTGGATAAAAATTCAGATTTACATTTTACTTGGTTTGACATTAATACAGTTCAATTATGTGTTGATAATGATATACAATGTTATTACTATATAAATATTTCTAATCCAAGAGATGATAATTATTTTCATGTTTACAATTATATACCGTAAGATATCATATTTTACAATGTTAATATTTTCAAATTATTATTTACTATAATAGACATGGTATAGCTGCATTTGGATTTTGTAATGATAGTTATCAATTATATTATTCTAATCCTAATAAACTAAAGCTTAAAAAAATAGATACAGATTTTATAATTCAGTACGGTGATTCAGATAGTTTTAATGCAGTTTCATCTTGTGGATTCATTAATTTACGTTTTGATAAACATAAAAACCCTTCTTATTGTTATTTAAATAGTGAAATTGCAGGTATTTTACATTTGCATAAATAAAACTATAACAACAAAACTATTGAAAATGGTAATTGCGCTATTTTTGTTACTCTAATTACAGTTGTGAAATTTGTGAATTCAATGTTATATTATTTATTTTCGTAATTCAAATTCATTAAAAAAATCTTTATGTTTTGCATTATTTAACTCTTTGGCAAGTTTTTGTGTTCTTGCTGATTTTAAAAAATTTTTTAATGAATTTGTGTTTTGTGGTATGATGATTCGCCTGGATATATGTCAAAGGGTGGTAAAGTTTCTATTTGTCGTTGTAATTCTTTTATTTTTTCGTCTTTCAAGATAATCAATTATAATATTTGATAAATTACTATTAGTCCTAATTATAATATCTTATTATTTAAATTAGGATAATTATAATCAAGAATCATAGTCAAAGAATTGTAATCCTTATATAGTATAATTTTAATAATAACTTGTTATAAAACATTATTCATCTCTAAATACATAATATATTTATTCAATATAACAATCCATTAAATATACGGTACGATAAAATTTAACATATTCTGTTAATATATAATTTTTTTTTCTTTATTTAACAGTTCTACAATATAATTTGGAAATAATTTATCTATATTTTTATATAACAAACTATTTTGTTTATTTACTGCACAAATTGTTGGTCTCGTACTTCCTCTCATTTTTATAATTGATAAATAACCACTATCTATATATTTATTATAATATACTATATCTCTATATTAATTAGGATTAACAGACCATTATTACCTTGTTATACCCTAGCATAATCTTGCACAAATATTTCAGGATCTACCAATCTCAATTTATTCATTTCAATTAGAAACAAAAATAATTAACCGATAAATTTCTATTTTAATGCACTTTGATTATCGAGTCTATTTTTATATTACTAATATAATACAAAATTATATTAATAATTTGTATCATTATAAATTATTAATTTAGTATCATTAGTAGAATTTAGTATCATTAGTATAATTTAGTATTATATTACTAATAAACCCAGAAATAAATACTAATATTTATTCCAAACCATTAACGTAGGATTTTAGTATTAATAAAACGTACAAAATCATTTTACGAACGCGATTAATCACAATATAATAATTGTTTATAAATAATGGATTAATAATATGTAAATATTATTAATAACCAACATAAGTTACTAATATTTATACTGATTATGTTATTGTATATTATAAAACATTACAATCTAAATATCCATACACTATTATATTATGAAGTATTGCTAATTTATTTCTCAAGTTAAAATATATAGTAATAAATATAATTGTTAAAAAAAGTAATGTAATAGATGTCACCGGTATTAATAATATAATGAATATAATTATAGATAAATAATTATACATAATTAATAGATTACAATATAATATATAACATAATATACTTACAAATATTATAAACGATATATTATTATAGTTCTCAATGAAAATAGAATGTAATGATAATAAACGAAAAAATTGTTCCGCATTGAAATCTTTTTCCACATTTATCATTCTTTCAACATCTGGGTGCAATATTATATTTTTATCCACATATTCAAAACGTTTATCTATAGATATAATATACTTTGATTTTTCAACATCATATTTTCTATCCAAAAATATTTTAATAATTTGTGATTTTTTGAAATACTCATACACTTTTCCATTGAACGTTTTGTATAATTTCCTTATTATTTTTAATTTTTCTCTATTATTATTCACTATTATCTCTTTCGATTCATTTCCATATTCATCTTTTTCGATATTTTCAATATTTTCTAATACCCTTATATTTGCACACCATCCGTAATATTTATTCCATTCTTCATTTCCATTATACTTAAAATGTTTTTCTAAAAAATTCTCACTTTCTATAATGGATTTAATATTTTTATCGACTGTTATCATATTTTTAAATATTTCCTTGCTATCTAAATATACCATTATATCCATCATCAATACACATGGTACTTGTTGCATTATTTATTTATTATTCGATTTTACAATTAAAATCAAATCCCAATCTTCTAATTAATCATCCAAACTAATCATCCAAATTAATCATCCAAATTAATTATCCAAACTAATCATCCAAATTAATTATCCAAACTAATCATCCAAATTAATCATCCAAATTAATTATCTTATATTATTTAATCATTTTATATTAAATAATTATATTAAATAATTATATTAAAGATAATTATTTAATATTTTTGCTTTATATTTTATAGATATTATGATAATGTGATGTTTCGGTGTTTTATCAACAATCCCCAGTTTTCCTTCTCCTTAACAGTATGATACACATATATATGTATCAAATCCCAATTCTACATAACAACATTTATTATGTTCATATCCTGATAATTTATCATTAATTTCTTGTTTTGATAACATTAATTTTTTCCTTTTTAATATAGATTTCACACTACTCATTATTCTTTTAACTTGCTCTTTATTTTCTATTAATAGTACATTTTTAACATAACAATAAATGCCTTCTTCGCTTTCTTCGGATTTTACAAAATAGATATAATGATCTTTCTCTACTATTTCCTCAAATATATCTGTTTGTATTTCCATTTTTAATATTGTTGTATTCTTTTTCTGATACTATTACTTTTTTTACTATTTTTTGTTCTTTCAAATAATTGTACCATTTATCCCCCTTTTCTTTACGCGTTCTATTTGTACTAATACTAGTATAATTGGGATCTATATTATATATCCCGATATTATATAGCCCAATATTCATAAATAAGAATATTGGTAACATTGTAATTTTATTAACTATATTTATTGCATTATATATATTTTTTAATATCATTTTATTATGCTCATTATAACTTTATTTTGCAATATTTAAATATAATAATAAGGATCATATCGTTAATCGTTAATCGTTAATCGTCAATATTTTATATTTAATAACAAGGATCATATCGTTAATATTTTATATTTAATATATACAAGAGTAAAATCTAGATAAAAATGATTATATCATAAATAAAATGGCACAATAAAATAACTAATATAATGTCATTCGAAAGACAGATAAGAAATACAATAATAGAAATAATAGACGAAGAAAAATATTATGTGGAAGTTTTGGGTATAGGGGACGAAATAAAAGATGAAGTACATAATATGAGCGAAAAATTGAAAGGAAAAATGGCAAGATGGGGAGATATATTATGGAAAAAAATACCGATGTCGCGTAGTTTTGGCAAACAAAGTCAAAAACTTAAATTGGTTGTAAACAAGCAAGCAGAAGAGATTATAGTAAACTACAAATATAATTTTTGTGCAATAAACGAAGATATAAAAATGTATGTGCATGCTAAAGAAATACTCGGATTTAGTTTTTTTGTAAAGCATAAATTGTACCATTTCGAAACATTGACAGATGTATTGGAAACATATTTAATGTATGCTGGTCAAAATTTTGTTTCAAAAGTATTGGCAGATACTAATAGACTGAAAACTAAAAAAATAAATTCATCATTTATTGATCCCGAATTTATTTTAGATATATATGTTATTGTTTCTAAAGGCTTTTCATCATCTATTTCTTTATCATATATAACCTTCAATATTAATAATTCCACTATAAAAACAGATATTAAACTACCAAATAATCTTTTAGGTGCTAATATAGATAGATACATATTAGAAAACAGTGAAACATCAAGTATACAAAAAAATGGAGAAATACCTGACGATCTTCTAGTAGTTTTTAATAAATATTATCCTCATCTTGATATAAAATTATATGTAAACTCGGAGCATAATAAAAACTTTTATTATTTCAACAATTCTCCGTTAGTTAAGTATATACGTTATATTATATCAACATTCATAAATTTATAATAAAAACCAGTTCATTTAACCAATAACTAATATCGTTAGATAATTATTTTATACAATTCTGTAAACCAAATAATGTTTAATGTTTAATGGTGTACCTATAAACATAAAATAGCGTTAGGTGTTTTTAATAGAGCTTAAATTAAACTTGAATCGTTTTAAAATAAAGATTATAATTGCTCATATTTAAAGTATGAATACCTTTTAAATTTTCGGGAGCTTTATCAGTTATGATATTTGTTTATAATTGCTCATGTTGATGGTATGTATGTCTTTTAAATACATAAAAGAATTATCACTGTTAGTATCTTGTTTACAACTCTTCATATTAAGAATATGAATTCCTTTTAAATAACTATTTTCGTTATTACTTGTATTTTGTTTTTACCCAAGTGAAAATTAAATATTTTGTATCTTTTTTCAGTGTAAATTTATGAAGTGTCATTATATATTTACTATTCAATATACAATAGAAATGGGAGTTCGTGTAAGATAATTAAGGATATCATTAGTACATATAAAATATATAATACAAATTCATCTATATACGGTAATTTTATGATAGTAATTTAATATTTTATCAAATTACTGTGATCATAAAATAAACAAAATACCATAACTGATAAAGTTTTGGAACATTTAAAAGCTATTTATATGTTAAATATGAATTTACTTATATTAAAAATACTACCTAAGATATAGCCTTCAAATATTTGAAAGGTATTCATACTCTTAATATAACTTCTCGTTTACAACAAACTATACCAATAAAACTTTTGAACACTTACAAGACATTTCTTTAAATATCACAGAGTGTAATCAAGAAACTAGTACTAATAATGCTTTTGTACATTTAAAAGGTATATGTATTCTTAACATATGTGGTTGCCACAATAAAATTTAACAAAATATTACAAATTAAAATACGGATCTTATTTATAACAGCTACTCTATCAAATGGATCGATCGTCCTTCTGTTTTATCGATAGTATCCGCATTTCAAGATTTCTAAAGATTTTATTTACAAAACTATTATTATTCTACATTTTATAATGTTTTTATCAACAAAAACATTTAAAAATTTTAGATTGAGAATTTATTTTATTAAACAGTGAACATATAGTAAATAATATTATTACATTACAAATACTAAAGATAGTACTAATAGTTATTTAAAAGTTCTCAACTTAAAACTTCCAATCCTACTATAAATATCCACGTGTTATTCCTACATAAATAAGTAGTTAATTTATATATTAACCCGTATTCGTCTTATATTATGCACTTCCAACTCACTTAAATAATTTCTATCTTTTAAATCTTTTATTTTTATCCATTGATTATCCAGTTATTTATCTTCAAATATCAAGTGTTTTTTCTAAATTATGTATTTATTTCTTATTGTTCATATACTCAACTAATCCTTCCCATTCTGTATAGATATTTTTTATATAGTTTTTATTCTAAATATAATAAATATTATATTTATTATATTTATTATATTTATTATATTTATTATATTTATTATATTTATTATATTTATTATATTTATTATATTTATTATATAATCTTCGATCCTCTTTATCTATCATCAACTTTTTAATATTAAATCGACATTTATTATATCTAACAATAATTTTAGTATGATATATTAATAATTAATAAAGCTGTTTATGTATAATACAAATATTTCTTCGAATTATATTATTATCAATTAAATACTTTCGCCGCCTCCAACCTATACACGCATTTCTTAAAGTCATTATATTTTGTCCTCGAATATAAGTATTTTTATCAATCGGTATTTACCACAATATTATTAATATTTCGAGCTTTACTAGTTTGTAATTTATTTAACATCATTTTTATCTCACAAAGTTTGGTATTCAACCTTTGAACAATATAAGTTATATACATGTTTTCTTGGTATATATCAAGTAACTATAGTATTTACTAATCCTAATTACATATTTCTGTTATTGATAATCAATATTGTAATTGTATTATTTTTACTATACTTATTTCTATAAAAACTCTACATAATAAAGATTAGCACAAAATAAATACCGACCGACTATAGGAATTAAAAATATTGTATAATAAAGATTAGCACAAAATAAATATCTACCGACTATAGGAATTAAAAACAAGATATTATACTTTAATAAATGAATTATGTAATCAGACAGACAATTTATATGATATTTGGATTTACATACCATGTAAATAGTAACTAATCATTCAAGTCAATGTATTTATTATATAATTTTCAAAATATGGTTCCAATATATGATTGTTATGAATAAAATAATATATTTGCTGAGACATAAAATACAGCTATTTAAAAGATTATGATCTATTAAACAATATTAAGAATATAACTATACTATATGTATATAGTGATATTGTATCTGAATATTGTATCTGAATATTGTATCTAATTGAATATAGAAATATAGTATAAAAAGCTATATTGGTCTGTTAACAAATATTATGAAAATAGGGTTTCCTTATATTCTTTCCTATAATAATGAATAAAAATATAATTGTATCGTCCCAGATGAGATTTTCACCAACGTATCTTAACTTCTTCTCAAAACTTACTAAGCTCTTAAATAAAATTTTGTGTATACGACATTATAAAATTTTATTATAAGTTTAAGGAAGTCGATAAATTAAAGTCAATGTAATATGAGTAATCGTATATTACTGGTATTACTTAGATGTAAAAAGGATTATATAAGTATTATAGAGTATGGAAGTAATTATGGCAAGATTTAAAAATTATTATGATATGTTATTTTATCATTTGATTGAGAAATATGAAATTTAATATTGAATTAAGTAATAAAATAAAATAAATGCAAGATATTTTATCTCACCATATTTTACCATATTTTGAATATCCTTTCAAGTATTTACTATTAAATAAATATATAAATCAACACACAAATGTTACATATGTTAATTGGGATCATATTTCGTCATTAAATACATTAACAAGCAGTTTTATAATTAGATGGAAAGATAAAATTATTATTAATTTTATGAGTCATGAAATGTGTCAACGTATGAATATTTTTTATTTTGATAAAATACCGAATTTAGAGGATGTACAACTTATATATAATCATAAATTTATAACAAATGACACAATTGAAAAACATATAGATTCATTGACATATCAGGATTTACTATATCTATATGAAAAAAATATTCTATCGCAGCCCTTTTTCAATAATTATTGGAAGAGGATACAAAAATTTCATTGGAATTATTTTATAACAAAAATGCCTGAATCTTTTATTCTAGCTAATGAAGATAAAATCGATTATAATTTTATTTTTCAATATGGAAGATTATCTGAATTCTTTATTCGTTCACATGTTCACTTTATTACCGATTGGTCCTTTATCTGGCAATGTCAACTTGTTAGCGAATCTTTTATTACGCAATATCAAAAATATATTTCTGATTGGGATATGATTTGGATAATTCAAAATGTTTCAGAAAATTTTATTGTTGCTAATATCGACAAAATAAATGATTGGTCTGTTATTTTTGAATTTCAAAAATTATCTTATTCTTTTTATCTCAAATATTTTAACCTTTAATAAAATATTAAATTTATACAATTAATATTTTATTTTAACCTTTAATACAATATTAAATATATACAATTAATATTGTATATATTTGATCTCTATTAATATTGTATCAATTTAATATCTATAAATGTATTTTATAATGCTTATTTTAGTATTTACCCAAAATGTTGATTTTTATTACATATATTCTAACATTTTATATTCCTATAGTAAATATTTGTAATATAATATTTTCTTATACAAACAATTATCGACTTGTCTGATTGGTAAACATATAAGATTTAGAAAGATACATAAAAACTTTTCCTTATATTCTTTCCTATAATAATGAATAAAAATATAATTGTATCGTTCAAAATAAGATTTTTACCAACGTATCTTCTGAACTTCTTCTCAAAACTTACTAAGCTCTTAAATAAAATTTTGTGTATACGACATTATAAAATTTTATTTTAAGTTTAAGGAAGTCGATAAATTAAAGTCAATGTAATATGAGTAATCGTATATTACTGGTATTACTTAGATGTAAAAAGATTCCATTAAATATAATATTAATGTTATCAATTTTTATATTAATGTCATCAATTTTTATATTTCTTTTTCCAAAAACTAAAATCACTATGAAAGTTATTTTAAAAAGATTTGCGTTAGATTTTGGCGTTAATAAAACTTCTAATATTATTTTATAAATATAATATTTACCATTGTTATATTTTTTATAATTCCAATATTAATTTTCAAATAATATCTATTCAAAAATTTATTCCATTATTATTTCTTTCGTAAATATTTTAATTTGTAATTTTCATTTAGATATGACACTTTCTTTACTGTTTTAAATACATATTTCAATAATACATAATAATCTTAGTTTTTTATACTATTATACTCTACTTTTTCTTGATAGGAACATTAGCAAAATCAGTTTAAATGTCACATCCAATATTTAGTTACATAAAGTAATATATCACAATGTAATAGTAATAAAATGTCTTTTTATTACTATTTAAATATAATTCAGATATAATTCAGATATTATAATATTCAGATATTATAATAATTCAGATATTATAATAATTCAGATTTATGTTGTTCAATCTGAGACAAGAATTTTTCTGTGAGAATTTTAATATCTGAGAGTAAATGAGGATGGTATTTATATTTATCCATAAATACTAAAATATCTTGTTTGATAATACAACATAATTCATATTTTTCGGCTTGTTCGATATTATTGAAAATAGTACCATTGCTTGTCTGAAATTGAATAATATTTTTTATATTTAAAGGTTTTCTTGTCCAAAAAGGACATTTATCTCCCAAAATACGACCTATATCATCTATATGACATTGATATGATTCAATAAAAGGAATTAGATAATCCATACAATCATTACAACAAGGATCATCATCTGGATACTGACACTGGTATGGTCTATATTTACAATAACATCTTCCACAATAATCACCATCATATGATTTTGTTTGTTCCATAGTTTTCTTTATAATAGAAACTATTTTTAGTATTTTTGTTCTTATTAAATGCAATTCATCTATATTTGGATCATCTGAATCTAACTCGTCAATTATCATATTTAATATTAATTCTGTATTAATATACTTACCCAACTTTCGTCCCGTTCTATTTTCTATAAGAACAGATGGCATTCTTTCCAATATACTTTTATCCATATTATTATCGAATATATCACTTAATTTGGATTGATAACCATATAATTCTAAACAATAGTAATTTCTATTATTATCTTTAGTTAGTTTTTCGTTTGTTGCAAAATTGCATTCTTCTATTACATCATATCTCTTCTTCAAATATTGTTTAAATTCCTGTGTCATATTTTTTTCATATACCAAACATGTAAATTAATCAACTTTCATATTGGTTAATTTTATAATCAAACTCTAATTATAAAGTTCATTGAAATTAATTTATCTCTTTCACATTATTCTTAATACGACAATACTTAGTAATTCTATACATTAGATAATTATTTAATTAATTTCTCTAAAATGGAAAATATTCTATTATTAATATTTACACAATAAAATATTCCTACTATATTTATCTGATTATATTAATTCTTATCTTATAACTATTTACATTATATTTAAATCTTTTAAATTAATTATCCCATTTAGAAGATTTAAATTATATATCTTATATATTATAACTTGGTATTCCAATTAAAATAATATTTTAATTGTCAAATTATTTAATAATCTTTTATTAAATAATATTTTAACGCCGTATAATATTATTATATTTTTTGATATATTATTTTTAATTACCGAGTGATATGTCTAGAGAAGAATTTCAAAATAATATTGTGATACAAGATTTTTATGCTAAAATATAATTATATTATTAGCCATATAATGGAATAATATTCTTATG
>Ga0209935_1002416_pt1 | contig 22927 bp, 20 predicted proteins | sample ThiBio_1000_plan_2_FD_183958 | JGI IMG/M metagenome (GOLD analysis project Ga0209935, IMG submission 183958) | Wastewater bioreactor microbial communities from Cape Town, South Africa - Thiocy_cont_1000_plan (SPAdes) | ecosystem: Engineered > Bioreactor > Thiocyanate-remediating >...
TGTGTCGAGACTGATATCGATTGGAGATTCGATGTACTCGTCATCTCGCAGCTTGGTTCCATCATCGTACAAACTCGTGTTCGATTGGATCCAACGACATCGATGCTCGATCATCGAGAACCAGAACCACAACAACAACAACTCTCGATCGATGATTGATCATGATGATGATGAATGCTCGATCACATCGACATCCACATCATCGAGTGATCGATGTCTTGATGTTGGTATTTCTCGATCATCATCAACAAGTCGATCAGCACCAATGATGATGATTGGACGAATGATGATCGAGCTTTCGATTGATGATCAACAACCTCATGATGATGGATCTTTGCAACACCAAGAACCACGACGAACATCACCATCATTGGAAGGAGAGAAGAAGATCGACAAACAACGATTGGTTTGGATCTTGAGACAACTTCATGGATTCGGCGAAGTGATGTTCATGCCTCCTCGTCCTCGTCCTCGTCAATATCCTCTTGATGATGATGAAAGAAGTATCGATGACGATCATCATGATGTACATGGATCTTCTCGATATCATCACCATCACGATGATGATCGACAACCAATGGCCCATCATCATCGATTGTCATCATCAAATCAACAAGAAGAAGAGGAAGTATCAGATTTAGAACCAGTTGTGCTGTCGTTCAACTGGCTTCTTTGTCGAATCGGCGAGATGTTCGATGAGCCCGATGATGATGATCGATCACGAGATCGACATCCAACCGATCAACATCAACAACGACAAGAATGGATCGATCATGCTCGATCTCTCAAACATCGAACCCAAGGCATTTGGAGCACGACAGATCTTGCTGAACTTTGGAACCTCTCGCCATTCGATCCAATCGATCACGATGATCAACAATCAACAGACCGAGAAACAACAAGTCTCACGATGATCGAATCGTTGGCGATGATTCTCGAGAGAATGATGATGTGCTATCGATTGGATGCTCCTCGTTCATCATCATCATCACCAACATCGTTTGTGTTTCCATTGCTTCTTCCAATGATCAATGATGATCAACGGCGATCATTGATGCTGCAAGTCCAACAACAAGGAAGAGAAGTGATGATGAGTCGATGGATTCGATCACGACGAGCAGCAGGAGGAGGAGCACTTCCTCCAGGAGCATTCGGCACATTCCAAGTTTATTGGATCAATCTCCTTCGAGATGCTCGAGATCTCTCGTCGAATGCAACCTCATCATCATCATCTCGCCATCACTTGCATCATCAACAACAAGTGGATGATGATCACCAACTCGATCAAGATGTTGATGATGATGAGATTGATTGGTGGAATGTGAAGCTCTCGATGTATCTCAACGAGGTTCACATGTTCTTGAATGGAGAACTCGTGATGATTGCATCGTTCCACAATCCATCTCTCACTGTCGATCGAGATCCGTTGCAAATCAACACGACATCATCAACAGGACCTCTTGACTCGATGATCAATGTGATGTTCATCTCCAACACCAACATTGATCTCCCTCACCATCATCATAATCAAGGAGCAACAACAACAAGATCAATCAACAAGTATCGACAATTTGTTCGATCAGTGATCGAGAGCATCGATCAAGCACTCATCGATTGTCAATCTCAATCTTCATATCAATCATCATCATCGAACAAGAACAAGAAATCGAACAACAAGATGAAGATGATTGAAGAAGAGATTCCATGCATCGAGTGTGTTCGATCTCAATGGTCATCGAGCTCTCGAATATCAGTGTGCAAGATCTTCACTCTCGATGGTTGTCGATCATGGAGTGCGCGCAACGACTCGCACTTTTGCTATCGAACAAACAGGAGCATTCCCATTCGATCATTGATTGGCATCGACATCTACAGCTCTGCCATCCCTCCACCAATCGATTGTTCAACGACCCTCTCTCAATCAACAACGGCTTCTGCTCAAGTCTTGACCAATGATGACGTTTCTATCGAGATCATCGACCACGACACAGTTCCTGCCGAGAATGACGAGCTTTGGCAAGCATCTCGACACCTCCAATCATCGACATCAAGAGTCAAGAGCTTGTTTCACACTCACTTCTCAGGTCTTGCGAATGCGATATCAACCAAGATGAACAAGACCAACTTGGCTCCAGGTCTCACTTGGAACTGTGAGCTGCGAGTGGCAGGCGATATTGCCCACGATACATCAACATCTGACTCGAGTGGATCGATCGATCTCGACATTGTGATTGAGATGATTCCTCATCACCAACAACCATCATCGATCACTCTTGATGGAACGAGGAGTCGCTGCGTTCTCTCGATTGAATCAGCTCCTTCGATTGAGCTCGGCAACCCACAGCTCTCCAAGATTTGGAACGCATTTCACTCAGCAATCAACGAGTTCACCAATCACCATTGCCACGCCCTCCATCTCCAACGAATATCAGGCAGCAATGAGCTTGTTGGTGTCGATGAAACCAATGACATCAACAACTCCAAGCCTTCGATGATGCGGTGCAAGTTGATGGTGACTCTCGATCACGTTCTCATTCCAGTGAATGTGATTGCGTCATTCCGAACCTCAACAAACCTTCAATTGATTCTCTTGCGCCAACTCAACGACAAGAACGAGAACATTGTGAAGTGGTTCATCGACATCGAGAATCGAACAGTCGCATCAACTCGAGAAGAGGCTCGATTGTTGATGGTTGCGATGGCAGCAACATCGAGGCGGCAGTTCTCGGCCAACATTCGATCGAGTTTGTTCGAGAGCATCGTGATTGAAGTGTTTGATGATCTTGGCATCGAGGAATCGAAACCATTATTGTTGATCTTCATCGATGTTTGGCGTCGATGTTGGAATCGAATCCAATCGAAGAGGCCGATCTCGTCGCTTGGAACGAGTCTCGCGGAAGGAGGCGATCGATCAACGAACAAGACAAACGAAGGCTTCTTGATTGTGCTCGTCACTTTGTTTCTCTCGATGATGGTGAGCAACTTCTCGCAGATCTTCGCTCGATTGGAGGCTTTGAGGCTTCTTCCCACAACCAACAACAATGAGCACTCGAACTCGATCACGAGAACGTGATGATGAATGTGATGATGATCGAGAACGATCTCGACGTCGATTGAAGTGATTGTTTGAGTGCTTGATGTGTGTATTTGTTTGTTTCACAGCCGTATGACTTGAGTGTTTGTTTGTTGTTATTGATGAACACAAGACTGCCTGCCAAACTGAACAACACTCACTTGAATAGATAAATGGTTGGTCGTGGAAGTGGAGTGCTTGACGTGCTCCCATCACTTCCAATCGATATGATACATCGTCAGCCATTCACGTTGGTCATGCCGATGGCGACTGACTCGATGGCTCGTGAGTGTCTCCTGCAGCCAGCCTGTGTAACGTGAGGTTGGCTCGCGCCTCGAGTTTGACGCGGTTGATGGTCGAGACCCAGAGATCGACCTCCTTCTGATCGCGACAGCGGTTGATGGCGACGGTCTTGCCGCCGCGGTGCAGCGAGAAGCCGACCGTGCCTGCGAGCGTCACCGGCCGCACTTGCGTGCCCTCGAGCGGATAGCGGCGCCGTATCTTGCACTCGGTGTCGTCCTCGAAGCAGAAGAGGTTGTAGTCGTCGAGCGCCCACCAGAACGAGCGATTCTTCATGCGGCGCACGGGCCCGCAGTACTGCAACGAGCCGGTGTGCTTCCATTTCGTGGCAGCGGCCGCCGTGTTGTCGATGAAGTCGATGCTGTTCTGGATGGCGAGCATCCACTGGTCGCACTCCTCTTGCGACTCGGCGACGAGGAAGAAGCGCCGCCCACCGATGCCGTCTCGCGCCACCGAGTCGATCTGGAAGCACAGTGGTCGCTTGTTGCACGGCATGACCGTGGCGTTGCGGAGATGGATGATCCCCTTGGGCTTGGTGTGGTGCGGCGACAGGAAGTAGTTGAGCGTCGTGGCGTCGAGCTCAAAGTAGCGACGCTTCCAGCTCTTGAACTTGATGCCTTGCTTGGTCAGGAAGCCGCTCTTGCCGATCTCCTTCTTGAACGAGACCAACATCGAGGCGCGACTCGAAGGCTCGACCTTGACGCACTCGTTCAATGTTGTGGCGATCTTCTCCCACAACTCGGCGCGATGTGCTGTGTTGCGTTCATCGAGTTGGTGTCAGTACTTTCGCATTCGCTTGTGAGAGAGAGAGCAGCGGCGAGGTTGCGTACTCTCGATCAAGGGCTTCATCTCGATGAGATCGTACGTGGCGCTGAGAATGGCTGCGAGCCAGTCCTTCTTCTCGACCGCACTCTCGGCTTGCAGCGTCATCTTCGACTCAGGTGTCACGAGTTCGAACGGACATTCATCCGCTGTCCCACATCGAGGTCGATCGTCAGCGAGGCGGCTGAAAGGGAGTGAGTGGCTTGGGAGCACGACGTACGAGTGTCCGAGTACGTATCAAGCAGCCAAACTCGAGAGAGCTCGATCATCGAGCGGAAGCGGCCCTTGCGTGAGATCAACACCACGTCACTCAACAGATGCAACGTGATCTCGCGTCGTTTGCCAGATCTCGAGCTGATTCGCATCAAGCTGCCCTCCTTGATGAAGAACCGATGCGGCACCACGATATTCTGCATCATTCACGTCGAGTCAGCTGTCAGCCAACCGCATCAATCGCAGAGCAAGCAAGCAAGTATCGTACCGGGCAGCCACGGAGTTCGAAGCAAATGTGAGCGACGCGCATCAGGCTCTCGAGTGCCGCCATCGAGTCGTTCAGGTGATTGGCGACCTCCATCACTCCCTCGAGAGCATCGCACAAATGGCGATAGTCGGCGTGTTCGGGCCACGTGTGCTTGATGATGTCCTTGAGCAGCAGCTCCTGTTGTGTGGCGAGAGAGAGAGAGAGAGTGAGCGCCTCACAAGCGGCACAACAACGGCACACTCACTCACACACGTACATAGCGAGGGATTCGTTGGATTGGCGTGATGAGGTACGACTGCAGATCGAGTCCATGCGACTCGGGAAGCATTTGTTGTTTCTGACAACCACAACAACGACGACCAACAAGGCCGACAATACGAGTGAGCGTGATGGTGCAAACAAGTGAAGGAGAGAGGCAGCCTCACGCACTCGAAGAATCGACCTCAACTGGCGACTGTTGGCCATGCAGTGGTTGAGCGTGATCGTGCTCCTGTGGTTGGCGTTCTCGTAATCGATGTACAGCTTCAGGAACGGAATGATCTTGAGGAAGCACTCGCCGATGCAGAACTCCTCGTCGCGCGTGGCGGCGCACTCGAGCAACTCCTGCAGCAGCTGCTCGTGGATCGGCAGCAACACCTCGACGTTCGAGAAGATGAGATTGAGGTCCTTGTGCGTGACGAACGAGTGTTGATCGGCGATCTCTCGAAGTGGATGAAGATACAGCTGCAGTGCGAGCCGAACCGTGAGTCAAGAGATAGTCAGCAGTGAGAGGAGGCTCGCGGTTCGAGCTCCAACCAAGACGAGCACGTACGAACACCATGTTGTGCAGGCCATTGACGTAGAACCGCTCGGTCTCGAGCAGCTCGCGGATCACGCGGTCTCGATGCACCACGAGACGATAGTGCTCCGAGAGCGAGCGTCCAGCCTCGGGTGTCGTCGCCGACACGACCGTCAGCGTCGGTCGCACGGTCTTGGTCGGCTTGCTGACGTAGCTCTGCGCCGACGAGGTTCGCAGCAGCGCGTTTCGAATCTGACACACCGCACAACAGGCAGGCACCACTGGTCAGAGCGGCCCCATGAGAGCGCCATACATGGTCGGATTGAAGCGTACCGTGGCAGTGGAGCCTCCGACTCGTTGAGCATCGAGGCGATTGTGCTCGATCACGTCCTCGACTGAGTCCTCGGGCGGATGATACGAGGCTGCGCGAGTGACGGGGAGGTTGATGTCGTCGTCGTGGTCGAGAGCCGAGCGCCTCGAGCCTTGTTGCGAGTGGAGCTTGGTGCGCGAGCCGTGGTGATGGTGGCGGCGCTTGTGACTGACGGTGGCGCTCTTCTGCGACACGGTGCCCGAGCGCATGAACGGCGGCACGGCGAGCGTCGCCTCCGACTGCTGCTTGCCGAGCTGCTCGGGCAGCATCTTGGCGAGCATCTGTGCTGAGGGAGCCGACTTGGTCGAGCTTCGCGCCACCGAGTGTCGGTGGGTCGACGAGGAGTCGCTCGAGCTGCTCGGCGAGAGCATGACGCTGACGCGCGCCGACGGTTCCGACTGCGCAGCCGGCAGCGAGTCTGCGTGAGCCACCGACACCGAGCCGGTTGTGATGGGTCTCTGCTTGGTATCAGCGCTGCTCGCTTGCACGCTCAGAGTCTCACTGCTCGAGCGAGAAGCGCCGCCATCTCCACCGTCGTCATCACCATCACCATCATCACCAGAAGCAGCAGCAGAAGCACCGCCAGCAGTCGTCGTGGATGTGGCAGAGTCGGTGGAGTCGATGGGAGACGCAGTCGAGCCACCAAGCACCGAGTCAGCTGAAGCGAGTCGATTGGCGCGCAGTGCTGCGGCCGCGAGTCTTCGAGATCGTCTTGTCGGTCGCCTGATGACCTTGGTCGACGTCATGCTGGGAGCTGGTTCGTGGGGCGAGATACTCATCTCGGTCTTGGACACAGGAGAGCTCGAAAGTCCACCAGCACTCGAGGTCGTGGTAGCAGCTTCGTCAGCACCATCGCGCGGTGAGGAGCCCACAGGAGGCGGCGGCGGAGCATCGTGCTGAGGAGGAGTGGCGAGCAGCATCGACACGCGCGCGGACACCACTGGATCCAAGAGCAAGTCTGAGTCGCTTAGCCACGAGGAGGTGCGAGCGCCCGCGGCGCCATGTGCGCCCTCATCAACATCATCAGAGGTGCTCGAGTAATCGCTACCTTGCTCCGACGAACGCGAGTTCAATGGTTCGACAGCAGATTCGATCCCGTCTCGATGAGGAGTAGTCGTTGTCGTAGAATCGATTGATTGCAGCACCGACCCAGATCCAGCAGTCGTTGTAACCAGTGATGAATCGAGATTCGTTGAGGTCGAGGTCGCGGTCGTTCGCTCCATGATAGCAGCGATCTGCTGCGTCAGTAGCTCGTCGAGATCAGCCTCGTCTCCAGCAACATCATCATCCTCTGAGGAGTCCGAGTCATCATCGTCCTCATCGTCATCGGAGCTCTCATGAGCGATGAATCGAGCGTGGATACTCGCGCGCTTATTGATGCGGTAGTTGAGCTGCGCGTCGCTCGATGTGCTGTCATCTCGAGCGCCATCGTCGTCGTCATCATCGTCAGGGATCTCGGGGACGCCCTCGTCACTCTCCGAGTCATTGTAACCCGAGCTATCACTCCCATCATCGTCGTCATCAACAGCAGCAGCAGAATCGCCTTCGCCAGGTTCCGCGCTGATAGACCTCCTTCGTACGCGATTGACATCGACGAACGACACCACCAGACTCGGAATCACGAACCCACTCGTTGTCGTCGTTGTCGTCGTCGTTGTCGTCGTCGTTGTCGATGTATCGGCGCGTCTCGAAGCATCATCGATGGGCGATTGCTCGGTCGCCTCCATCAGATATGAAGGCGCAACAACGCCCACGCAAGCGATACCGGTCTGAGCGAGATCGAGACACCTGGTTCACTCTCGCTACCAGTCAGGTAAATCGTTCTATGCCTCGATTAGACGTGTGTGAGAGAAGGGGGAGGTCGTGAGCGGTTGTTGATGTTGATGCACGAGCAACGAGGCAGGCAAGCGAATGGCGCTCGATGTCGCTGCTGCGTTGTTGTTGCTTGCTGCCCTTCTCTCGCTGCTGCTGCCACCACGTCAGCAGATCTCACTCGTACTCCTCGACAATCACCCAGCAATCAAGAGCACTCACCCCTCAAGCAAGCAAGAGAGTAGATCGAACGTGGAGACGTTCGCTGCGAGATCCATCAATCGAATCATATCTATTGAAGTATCTATTGACGATATATCAACCAACGATGCCGCCCACACTATCCCCCACGTCCTCACCATCATCCTCAACAACATCGAGGCTGCGATACTACCTTCCATTGGTCGTACTCGCGATCGTTCTCACGCAAGTGGTGCTCTGGCTCGCCGAGGAGGAAGCCGTCTCATCACAGCAACAGCAGCAACTCCAACCAGGCACCGATCGACCTGGCGTCATTGCGATCAACCCCGACAACTTCCATTGGATCCGCGAGGCTGAACAAGCTCGTCGTATCGAACAAGATCTCCTGCTGGCGCCTCCCAATGCACTGGGCACCATCATCAACAATGCCACAGACAATGCTGATGACGATCGACTCGCTGCTGGCGATGCACCATCGACAGCTCCTGCATCATCTCGTAGACCATCCAAAGTATCTCCAAACTCATCAAAGACCTCCGACAAACCCTGGCGTTCGATCGTGTTCGAGGACCACATCCTCGATCCCCATGCTCGAGTCAACAAGACCGCGCTGCCTCTCGGCTCGATCGTGAGCGTCTCGAGCTCCTGGTGCAGCGAGCGACTCGCCGATCCGCGTCCGCTACCGATCCAGCAACTACAAGCGGCGCTCGATCAACTGCCCGAGTCCTCGCGCTCGTCGACGGCGTACGCTCGTTCGCTCGTGCGCGACACGAGCTCGCTGCCCAAGGCGCCGATCCTGATCGCAAGCGGCACCGGTAGACAAGACGTGCTCGACGGACGGCGCTGGCGCGAGTACGTGCTCGCCGAGGCCAAGCAATGTCGCAGCCGCGAGTACGCGTCGATCGACTGCGATCTGCGGTGTCCGATCGCGTGTCGGTGGAGCTTCGTCGCGAGCGAGCGCGAGCGCGCGGACGCGATCCATGTCGACCGCGTCTCGGACACGATCACGCACGAGCTGCCGGGCCAATTGCGCGTCGCGACGCTGCTCGGGCCCGTGGGCTCGTTCGAGCGCGATCCGGCAGTCATGCAGCACGTGGCGCTCGTGGCGCACTGGCACCCGTCGGCGCACATGCACGCCACGATACACGAGGACGCCATGTTCGACGCCGGCTCGCACGTCTACACGCAGCTCGGCCACACGCACAACTACCGCGAGCACATGACGCATCTCACGTGCTCGCCTGCTGCCGCCAGCGAGCAGCTCGACGGCGCCTTTGCGATCGTGTGGCTGCGAGGCTCCAAGTGCATCGCGGCGTGGGCGCACTCGTACCTCGAGCAGCTGCGCGAGTACGTGCACCTGGCCGTGGCGGCGGGCGACCACGCCGCCATCTCGTGTCCGCTCATCAATCGCGTGCTCGACGATCCGTTCGACGAGCTCGCCAGCGTCGCCAGCCTGCCGGACACTGGCGCCACCGGGCAACGGCACACCAACGTCACGAGCATCGAGCGAGCGACTCGCATCGCGACTGCGAGCAAGTACCGCTTCTGCCTCGTGTTCGAGCGCGAGCGACGCGAGCACTACGTCTCGGACCAGGTGTACGAGGCACTCGCCGCCGGTTGCGTGCCGGTGGTGTTCGGTCCGCCGGCGGTCTCGCTCGCCGAGTACCTGCCGTGTACCAAGTGCGCGGTCAACGGCAACCAGTTCAGTTCGCCGCGCGAGCTGGCGCAGTTCCTCGTGTGGCTCGACGGCAACGAGGCCGAGTACCGCCGGTACCTCGAGTACAAGCACCACGACCCGATCGTGCAGCCGTGGATGCTCGTATCACAGCGATTCCTGCCGTGTGCCATCTGCCAGCACGTGGCCGAGCTCAAGTATCAACGCAACGAACTTCTCAAGCCGCTTGTATGGAGTACGCAGAGTATGCAATGGGAGCCTATCGAGAAGTGAGGCAGTCTACTTATCATTATCAATACAGCTATCTATCGTGATCTTCGAGATCCAATCCAATCATCAATCCAATCCAATCATCAATCCAATCAATCCAACCATCAATCCAATCATCAATCCAATCATCAATCCAATCATCAATCCAATCATCAATCCAATCATCAATCCAATCATCAATCCAATCATCAATCCAACCATCAATCCAATCATCAATCCAATCATCAATCCAATCATCAATCCAATCATCAATCCAATCATCAATCCAATCATCAATCCAATCATCAATCCAATCATCAATCCAACCATCAATCCAACCATCAATCCAACCATCAATCCAATCCAATCATCAATGCAATCCAATCATCAATGCAATCCAATCCAATCATCAATCCAATCATCAATCCAATCATCAATCCAACCATCAATCCAATCATCAATCCAATCATCGGCAATACCAAGTGCCTCGAACAGTGTGCGAGCAGCAGTAGCCGTTGTTTGTTGCTCGCCTGCTGTCGCACACTACCCTCGCCAATCGCCAATCGCCACTATCACACACACAGCACTCTTCTTCACTCCCTTACATATGACACTACGAGTGAATCGCCAAACACAGCTCCATGTGTTCTGCGAGGCGTCCGATGTCGCGAGCGCGCGGCTGTGCCTGAAGGCAGGCGAGGCCAACGTCGACTACCAAGATCGCCTGCAGCAGACGCCGCTCTTCTACGCGTGCGGCTCGGCGTGCATCGATGCCATCATTCTCTTGGTGACGCATGGCGCCAATCTAGATATCAAGAACATGGTACTGTGTGATTGTATGGATCAGATGGATTGGATCGATGTCGCTTATATCTCGTGCTTGAGTAGTATGGTCGCACGGCGTTCCAACTCTTCCCCAAGGTATACCATCCAAGCAGCTCTCGAATGTAGCGCTCGACTCGCTCTCGACCTCACATACACACTCACATGAACCTGCTCCATCGACAGACCAAGATACCGGCGCTGTTAGTGCGCGCGAGCGAGCTCGGATGTCTACCGATCCTCCGCAAGTTCGTTACCAAAGACACGGTCGATCTCGACGATGGCCCTCCCGTACGCCGACTCGATCTCTCAATCTCACACTCGCACGCCCTCGGTACGCGTGTATTGATGGATCAATGACGCGCGCGTGTGTGTAGGATAAGCGAACGATGCTGGCGTTGGCAGCGGGTAATGGTCACGTCGAGTGCGTGAGGTTCTTGCTCGAGTCCAAGGCCGCTGTCGATCCGGTCGATAATGTACGTACACCCATCCAAACGAGCAGGATCGAGCCTCGCTGAGTCGATGGCTGTTGTGTGTGCGTGTGTGTGTAGCGCCAAGAGACTCCGTTGCTTCGGAGTTGTCTGCGTAGCTTCAATGGCGAGATCTTTGCTGCGTTGTTCGAGGCTGGCGCCGACCTCACCGTCAAGGATCTCGTACGATCGACCTCCAATCCAATCACATCAATCCAATCATATCAATCCAATCACATCAATCCAACCACATCAATCCAACCACATCAATCCAATCACATCAATCCAACCACATCAATCCAATGACAGCAAGTTAATCGTTGGGGGAATCTAACCAACCGAATGGATGATGCCAGCTCCATCGAGTGAGTCCGATCGCGATCGCGTGCCGCATCGGAGACGTGACGGCATTGAAGGCCGTCGTGGCACGCACGCTCGTCAAGGGCACGCTGACTCTCGCAGGCCTGGGAATCGATATCTTGCATCCGAACATTGCGCAAGTGCTGCAGGATGTGCGGGTGCTCGATCTCCGCGACAACAAGCTCCAGGCGCTGCCGCCGTCGCTGGCCGACTGTCCGCACATCGAGCGAGCGCTGCTCGACGGCAATCCGATGGAACTCGTGCCGAGTGTCTTTCGATCCTCATGGAGCAAGCTCAAGTCGTATCTCGCGACGCTGAATGATCGCGCGGCTTCGTGGGCCTGTATGCGGTTGCTGTTGGTCGGTGAGGAGGCCACCGGCAAGACCACGCTCGTCAAGTGCCTCGTGTCGAGGAAGGTACCCAACCTCGATCCATCATCATCGTCGTCGTCGTGGTATTCTCGTACGATGCTCACCAATCAATCAATCATGAATCAATCAATGATTGTCGATTGGATTGGATGGCATCCATGATAGGGCAAGGTATCGTGCAACAAGAACCTCTCGACCAACGGCATTCGCATCCATGCAGGAGTGTCGCTTCGAACCAGCAACTCGGGAGTCGGCACTCTACGTGGCATCGGCTCGATCGATGGCATCGAACACAACACCACAACCAGTACCACCAGCACCTCTTCATCCTCCTCGAGTAGCAGTTCATCGACGACAACAACAAGCACACAGAGCCCCGCCGACAAGGTGTCGTTCAACATCTGGGACCTTGGCGGCCAAGAGTGGTACGTGAGCGATGCGGCAGACTCCAACGGCTGGCATTGCTTGGCGCTGACTCCTCGTGTACTGGCGCGCAGCTTCTATCCAACACATCGATTCTTCTTGACGACCGACTCGATCTATCTCATCACGTTCAACGCCGTGGCACTGGCGCAAGAACTTCAGCAAGCCACGAGCAACGGGCCTCATCTGCAACGCGTCGACCACTGGATGCGTCTCGTGCGCTCGATGAACCGCAACTCCAAGGAGGCCATCGTGTTCCTGGTTGGCACGCACGGCGACCATGCGCTCATCACGCCGCCGACCATCGAGTGGATCTCGCAGACGCTGCGGCATCGCTTCCCGCGCTACTGCTTCCGCGCCTTCCGCGATGTGTTCGTCGTAAGCTCCAAGACCGGCCTCAACATCCCGCTGCTCAAGGAGGCGCTGGTCAACGTCGTGCTCGAGAACCACAACCCGCTGGTGTCGCGCGCGTGGGTCAATCTCCACGACCACGTCAAGACCATGCAGGCCAAGCACGCGGTCGTCGACTGGGGCACGTACTCCAAGTGGGCCGCCGTGTGTGGCATCCAGGACCACGAGCTCTCACTCGCTACCGAGTTCCTCGTCACGGTCGGCAGCGTCATCTACTTTGACGATCACTTTGAGCATGCATCGTCGTCCTCATCCTCGTCCTCCTCCTCATCGTCATCCTCATTCACGACCGTCTCGACACTATCGCCACTCGACAATGACCAAGAGACTGTAGCGGGAGCGACAGCACCCACGACAGCGGCGGCACTCTTTAGCAACAGCTCGTCGAAACGCTCGCTCGGCGACCTGATCATTCTGCAGCCGCAATGGCTCTCGGAAGTCATGGCGTGCGTCATCACGTTCCGACACACGTGGATCCGCGAGGGCATGCTGCCGGTGCGCGACGTGCACAAGGTCTTTGAGGCGTACCCGCGCAAGATCCACGAGAGCCTGCTCGGCCTGCTGCAGTCGTTCGGCATCCTGTTTCAGCTGCCGCCGAGCGAGGCCGGCGAGCACAACATCCTCGTGCCGTCGGTGCTGCCCGAGCAGTACAACGTGCAAGAGTTCCAGCAACAGTGGGAGCCGAGCATCGGGCCGCCGCTGGCGCGCGAGTACGGTCGGCTGCTGGTGTTCCCCTTCACGCCGTTGGGCTTCGTCGGTCGTGCGCTCGTGCGCATCCTGCATCTGCCCAACGTCTACGGCACGCTCTTCTGGCAGAACGGCATGCTGCTGCGCTGCTCGCTCGGCTGCCAGACGCCGCCCTTCTCGTCCAAGGCCACCATCTCGCGAGGCTCCGTCGCCATCACGCCGTACGTGCTCGTGGCGCTGGCGTTCGACCCGATCGCCGCCAAGCTCTCGATCCGCGTGCGCTCGTTTGCCAACGCCGGCGAGCAGCTGCTGGTGCAAGAGGTGGCGCTGTACCGCGCGGTGCTCGACGCCATCAACCTGCTGGCCGAGTGCTACTACCACCTCGAGGACCGCGTGCAGCACCTGATTCCGTGCACGCACTGCATCCGCACGCAGCCGACGCGCGAGCCGTTCCACCTCACGCTGCACGAATGCATCGACGCCGTGACGCGCGGCGAGACGCACATCTACTGCAACCACATTCGCTCGCCCTCTCGACGTGTGCCGCTCGCCGAGCTCGCACCCGACGTCACGATGACCGACCTGCCGGTCATCCATCCGTCGCGCATCGAGGTCGGCAAGGCGCTCGGCCAGGGCGGCTTCGGCATCGTGTACAAGGGCTCGCTGTCGCTCTCACCCACGAGCTCGGTCGTCGTCGCCGTCAAGGAGCTGCACGTCAAGGAAGGCCAGGAGGCCGAGGTGCGCTCCAAGTTCGTCGAGTTCCAACAGGAGGCGTCGATCATGAGCATGTTCGTGCATCCGAACCTCGTGCGAATGTTCGGCATCACGATACAGCCGCTGCGAATGGTGCTCGAGTTCGTGCCGTGCGGAGATCTCTTTCATCTGCTGCATCCCAAACGCACCGACGAGAGTCCTGACGACGAGGCCGCCACCTGTATCCCGTACGACAAGTTCCCATGGCGGCTGCGCTTGCTGATAGCACTCGACATCGCCAAGGGCATGCGTCGCCTCAGTGCCACCGTACCACCAATCATCCATCGAGATCTCCGTTCGCCCAACATCTTTGTACGTCAACTCCCCAATCTCGCCCAATCTCGCCGTTGCTCCAACTCATCAATATGCAACGACTGGTTTGGTGTCGAGAGTAGTTGGCGTCGCTGTCACTCGACCCCAACGTGCCTCGAGCCAAGGTGGGCGACTTTGGCTTGTCGCGAGTGCTGGCCCCCAACATGTACGGCGCCCTCGGCACATGGCAATGGCTCGCTCCCGAAGTCACTGTCGCGTCAGGCGACTCGACCTACGACCAACGATCCGATGTTTATTCGTTCGGTATCGTTTGCTGGGAGATTGCCACTCGAGACTGTACGTCGTTGTGCATCCAATGAGCGAGTGAGGTCTGTTGCTTGGTAATGACCAACGTCGCGGCGCACGATAGATCCTTTCGATGAACTGTACAACCACCGCGAGTACTCGCTCGACCCTGTGGACGGTGCTGGACCTCGTCGTTTGGACGTGATGGCCATCAAGGCCGCGATCGTCAATAAGAACCTGCGACCGAGTCTGCCGCTCGAAAGCGAGTGCTGTCCGCCCGAGTTCTGCGACCTCATCACGGCATGCTGGGCAGGCGTGCCAAAGGACCGGCCGTTGTTCGAATCCATCGTCCCTCGTCTGTGCTCGATGCTGTCGCTCGAGGACGACGACGACTGGCAGCTGCGCAAGCACGTGGAGTCCGCCAAGGCCGATCCGGTGCTGACCAATCTCTTTGATGTCTCGACGGCAGCCGGCTGCTCGTCGGCCGCCAAGGTCATCGAGGAGAGCAACCCGTCACGGCACGACTTGCTGTTCGAATCGGGATCGGTGGCGCTGCCTGCACAGGCAACGGCGGCCTTGGTGGTAGATAGCTCGTCGGAGGTCGTGTGGATTGGCTTCGCTGATGGCACGATTGGCGCATACACGATGCTCGATGGCCTCGAGTTGGCCTTGTGGAGCGCGCACGATACGGCGGTGCGCAATCTGGCTTATATCGAAGAAACTGATACGGTCTGGAGTGCGTCGGAGGATGGCGATGTGTGCCTGTGGGCTGCGACGAGTGTACGCGTCTATCTCTCTCATTGATGGAAGCACATCTGATATCATTATGCCTGTGCGCAGTTTGGAATGCACGAGCGATTCATGCCGTTCCCAAAGATCCGAGGCGAACGCCGAACCAGCAACGTATTTGCAGGCCTGCTGCGCGACAAGTCGCTGCGACCCGAGCCGTCGACCTACACGGTCGGCATCTCGCGCATCTCGTTCACCTCCGACTTGTGGCTCTCGTGCAACGCAAGTGACCTGGTACAAGTCTGGGACCCTGTGGTACGTTGAAAGCACAGGTGAGGGCTGTGTGCGCAACGGCTGACGGTTCTGTTGGTGTGCGCCTGTCGGTGTGGTAGCGCATCTGCCTCAAGTCGACGGTTTCGATCACGGGCGACGAGGATCAGGGCTTCTGCACGGCCGTATGCGAGGCGGACAACATTGTGTTCATCGCCAGCGAGAACAGCGTGCGCTTGGTGGCGCCGCTGACGCTCGAGGTCATTGGCATCTTTCAGGCACACGCCGACGACGTTACGTGTCTCGTTGCGGTCGGATCGTCGGTCTGGAGCGGTTCGGCTGGTGGCGAGTTGTGTGGTTGGAAGTTCGATGCTGTACGCATTCACCAGCTGCCACGGAGCGGATACAAGCGGCTAACACATGGCGCGGCACTGGTGTAGGACGGCGTGCATAATCTGTTCCGCTCATCGGCCTCCACGGGAGCGATATGCGCCATCGTGCCGTTCACGATCGGCGAGGGTGCGAACATCGATCAGCTTGTGCTCACACTCTCGAGCGACAATGCCTTGCTCGTGTGGCGCGTATGTCTTGGAATCCAAACACGGTGGAGGAGGATGGCTCGGTATCACTGACCCTGCATTTGCTTGTTGTGTGTTTGCTGGGCCTACCAGGATGGAGTGCCGATCTTTGAGCTGTTCGCCAATTCGCTGTCGAGCAACGGCGATGCCTCCGAGGACCTCGCTGCAATGCCAGCGCCGTCGCTTGGTGCTACCGCAGGCTTGTCACCATCGTCGAGCACCAACACCGCGCCAGCGACTCCGCTGCTGGTTGCGCTGAGTAGGAGCGAGGTCGCGTGGGTCATACACGACGCGAAGGTCGCCGTGTGGGCCACCAAGGCCGCCAAGCTCGACTTTCCTCGCACCACACGACCACGGAGACCCAGCACAGTCGAGCGGCCGGTATCGATCGGGCCGCTCGCGCAATCCATGCCCGCAGAGCCGCTCAGCAGCTCCGAGCCGGCTCCGGCAATGTCGCTTGGCCGGCGGCTGTTCTCGTCCTTCGTGCCGCGCAGGCGGCTGGTCAAGAGCTCCACCACCACTGACATGCACAAGGACAAGCGGCTGTGACGAGATCGACAGGTTCTGCAAGCCATCGAGGTACCGACCGACAGATGCTTCGACAACATTGACGCCACCACGTCCTCGAGCATTCTCCCTGTTTGTGTTTATGTGAATCAACAGAACGAGACCAATAACAACAAAAATACTCACGATATGATTGATGATCAAACGATCTCCAACCAATACCAACTCAATCGTTGTGGATGGATGGTGGATGGATGGATGGATGGATGGATTGGAATTGGTGGGATTGGTTGGGTCGGAACAGCAAGGGCTCACAAGGAGGTTTCGTTGGACGGCGGTCGCAAGCACTGCTGCTTCTGCTTCTTCGTCTCTCGTTCTTCATTCGCTTGCTTGCCTCGTCGCCTTCGCTGCTCGTGCTGCTGCTGCCTCTCGCGTCCCGGTACCTTCGATCGGCCCTGTGTGCTTGTGCGCCACGCTCTTCTCTTGCTTCCTCGGCTCCATCCATCCATCCATCCATCCATCCATCCATCCATCCAGCCAACGAATCACAATGGCCGCCAACCAACAACCAACCCTCCAACCAACCGAACCACCAACACCGATCGAGTACTGCGATCCTGTTCCCAACGCCCTCAAGTGTCCCGTGTGCAACGATGCGTTCGTCGATGCGGTAATGTGCACTCTCTGCAAGCCTCCCACGACGTTCTGCCGCCAGTGTCTCGCTCGCCAGCTCGACAAGTGCATTCGATGCAACAACATCTTGTCTCACGATCGGCGAGAGATCTGTGACTGCCCAATCGTCACCGAGATGGCAGACGGACTTCGAGTCCGATGTCGTCATCGAGTGAATGGATGCGATTGGCAAGGAGAGCGTCGACGATTGAGCGAGCATTGCGAGATCGAGTGCAACAAGCGACCATCAGTGTGCATTCACTGTGGTCGATGTCGATCGTTCGAGTGGATCTCTCGACATCAAGATCGATGCGGCCATCGTCTCGTGCGATGTGAGCAATGTGGTCGAGACGATGTGCAAGCTCGATGTCTCGATCATCACAAGCGACAAGTGTGTGGTCGTCGATCGGTGGAAGCGGAGCTCGACGAGATGAAGGAGATTCTCGCGAGGCTTCAAGCTCGAGACGCAGGACTTGCGGCAGTGATTCTCGAGATCACGACGCAAATCAAGGCCGAGGCTCGAGCTCTTGAGATCTCGAAGGCAGAAGAAGCAGTTGGTCGAGGCAATCTCGATTGGGAGGTCGTTCGAGTGATTGGAAGCCAAGGATCAGGAGATGGTCAATTCAAGAATCCTCTTGGAGTTGCGATCGATCACGAAGGCCACATTGTAGTCGCTGATCAGGCAAACCATCGCGTTCAAGTGATGTCTCATGATGGCGCGGTGATCTTCAAGCTCGGATTTCTTGGATCAGGAGATGGTCAATTCAATGGTCCTATTGGAGTTGCGATTGATAACGAAGGTCACATCATCGTTGCTGATTACGGCAACAATCGAGTTCAAGTGATGTCTCGTGATGGCAAGATGATCTCCAAGCTCGGATCTCAAGGATCAGGAGATGGTCAATTCATGAATCCTTCTGGAGTTGCGATTGATCACGAAGGCCACATCATCGTTGCTGATTACAACAACCATCGAGTTCAAGTGATGTCTCGTGATGGCAAGATGATCTCCAAGCTCGGATCTGAAGGATCAGGAGATGGTCAATTCAATTATCCTTCGGGAGTTGCGATTGATCACGAAGGCCACATCATCGTTGTTGATTCTGGCAACAATCGAGTTCAAGTGATGTCTCGTGATGGCAAGATGATCTCCAAGCTCGGATCTCAAGGATCCGGAAATGGTCAATTCAATGGTCCTGCTGGAGTTGCGATTGATCGCGATGGCCACATCATCGTTGTTGATAACGGCAACCATCGAGTTCAAGTGATGTCTCGTGATGGCAAGATGATCTCCAAGCTCGGATCTCAAGGATCAGGAGATGGTCAATTCAATCGTCCTTGGGGAGTTGCGATTGATCGCGAAGGCCACATCATCGTTCTTGATTCCCACAACCATCGAGTTCAAGTGATTCGAATGCCTTGGATCAATGATTGATCGCCAAGCCACATCTACATCTCTCTGTGGTTGTCCTTGTCGTGCAGTCATCATGACGTTCCTGTTCCTTGTCTCTCTCTCTCTCTCTCTCTCTCTCTCTCTCTCGTGAACCAATCAATGTATCATCAACATCAACCTCACTCACAATCCACAATCAACTCATCATTCATTATCCTCAACTCCAACACCAAAAGGAGCGACAGAAGCACCCTAAAACAACTTGCCCAATGTTGATGATGGATGGATGGATGGATGGATGGATCGATGGATGGATGGATGGATGGATGGATGGATGGATGGATGGATGGATGGATCGATGGATGGATGGATCGATGGATGGATCGATGGATGGATGGATGGATGGATGGATCGATGGATGGATCGATGGATGGATGGATCGATGGATGGATCGATGGATGGATGGATCGATGTCGATGGAGGGATGGATGGATGGATGGATCGATGTCGATGGAGGGATGGATGGATGGATGGATCGATGGGGACAGGCAGCGAGGAGGAGGGTCAAGAACAGCAGGCGAGCGAGGAGCTCGAACACGGCGGCGTTCTGGCGCCACCACGCGAGCGTGCTCGTCCGATGCCGCTGCCGCCGCGAGCACCGGGCATTGGGCATTGCTCTCGCGGTCTCACCCCCGCAACCGTCCTCCCGCATCCATTGCCTCGTACTCTCCGTCTCTCGTTTTCGTTCTCGTTTGAGATCCATCGATCATACCGCGGCGATGGCAGAGCCCGAGGGTACGCACGAGGCGCGTCATTCGTTGCTGGCGCCCTCCCTCTCGCACCTGACACCGCACCGAACCCTCCACTACCTCTACAACCCCTACCTCCACCACTACCTCCTCCACTTGCACGATGTATGTGATCTTGGACTACAATGCCACGACCTCAGGTCCACAATTGATCTCGTTGCAGTTCTCCATCTCGAATCGAGTCGGTGCGCTCTCCGAGGCGCTGCAGGTCTTCCGCTCGCACAACGTCGACCTCAAGAAGATCGAGTACAACGCTACAACGCCACAACGCCACAACGCCATAACCTCTCGCTATCCCATCTAACCCTCACCAACTCCTCATGGCCATGTGTAGTTCGCGTCCCTCGATCACTGACAAGACCGACTACGACTTCTACGTCGAGTTCGACTCGGCCGACGAGAGCACCGTGCACGCCATCGTGTCGTCGCTGCAGGCCGCCAACATCCGCGCCACCGTGCTCGGCTCCACCACCGGTACGCCCACCACGCTGCCTCGAGACAGATCGTGACCTCGACGCTGACCTCGACGACTCCTGTAGCGGTGGTGCCTTGGTTCCCGCGCAAGGCCGCCGACCTCGACAAGTTCGTGCATCGCGTGCTCTCGTACGGCGAGGAGCTCAACGCCGACCATCCGGGCTTCACCGACGAGCTCTATCGCCAACGACGCCGCGAGATCACTGCCATCGCCTCCAACTATCGCTAGTACGCTCGCCCGTCACTCGCGTGATTCAATCGAACACCAATCTCTGAGATCTACACACGCTCACGCTCTCACACACGCTCTCTATCAATCTCTCACGTGCGCCGCGTATCGATAGTGGATCTCCGATCCCGCGCATCGACTACACCGACGAGGAGAACGCGACGTGGCGCGTGGTGTACGAGAACCTTCAGAAGCTGTGTCCGACCCACGCCTGCTCGCAGTACAACTACATCTTCCCGCTGCTCGAGCAGAACTGCGGATACTGCCCCGATCGCATCCCGCAGCTCGAGGACATCTCGCGCTTCCTCAAGGGTACCGCCGACCTTCGCTGCCGCTGCTTGGTGCCACTGCCGCCGATCTTCTCATGCTGGCTCGTTCAATGCGGCTGCTGTCGTGACCGACCGATCCACAGAGTGCACGGGCTTCACGCTGCGTCCGGTCGCTGGATTGTTGTCGTCGCGCGACTTCCTGAACGGTCTGGCCTTCCGGGTCTTCCACTCGACGCAGTACATTCGCCACTCGTCGAAGCCGCTCTACACGCCCGAGCCGTATGTTCGAGCCAATGCTGCCATTCTCAACAACCTAGCAGCAGCAACAACAATGATCAATGGTCAATGGTCAACATTGCTGATTGATTCGACCGCTGTGTGTGTGTCGAGCACAGGGATGTGTGCCACGAGCTGCTTGGCCATGTGCCACTCTTCTGCGACCCGGCCTTTGCTGACTTCTCGCAAGAGATCGGTCTCATGTCGCTCGGTGCCTCGGATGAAGACATCAAGCGCCTCGCTACGGTTCGTGCAATCGTACTGGAACCTCGCGCTATGGCATCTAACCTCCTCGTCGTCGTCGTCGTTGTTGTTATTGTTATTGTTGTTGTCGTTGCAGTGCTACTGGTTCACGGTCGAGTTTGGTCTCTGCAAGGAGGGCTCGGGCGTTCGTGCCTTTGGTGCTGGTTTGCTCTCGTCGTTCGGAGGTTCGAATACCATACCATGCGAGCGGGCGAGCGCAAGATGCATCACCTATACTCACTCTCGAATGTTGTACTTGACAGAGCTCGAGTATTGCTTGACCGACAAGCCCGAGTTGCGGCCGTTCGATCCCAAGGTGACGGCTGAGCAGCCGTACCCGATCACGTGCTACCAGCCCATCTACTTCGTGGCTGAGTCTTTCGAAGATGCCAAGACCAAGCTCCGCGACTTTGCCAAGACGCTCAAAAGGCCGTTCGAGGTGTACTACAACCCGTACACGCAGTGCGTCGACGTGCTGGACACGCCCGACAAGATCCTGACCGTCGCCAAGCACGTACAGGCGGCCATGTCGAGCCTCACTGCTGCTCTTGCTCGTCAGTGCGCCGAGTAAGCTGTCTCTCTCTCTCTCTCTCTCGCAGTGTTATCCCATGACGCAGTGCGAAGGCTGCGACAGTTCGTTGCAGTGCCAATATCTATCCATCATCTGCTCGTCTATCGTGTCCACGCTCACAAATTGGCAGCGATATCTGCTCCAATCTGCCGTTCTCGCCAATACCAATAAACCATGTGGGCATATATGCATCACACATGGATTCGTTGATGCGTGCCCTTCATTTCATTAATACAAGGTGGAGTGGGTAGGACAGGGACAGATAGAGAAGCTAGCGAGCTTGTAGAGTAGCTTGATAGATAGTGATTGCGTTCGAGAGTGGCGCTTGCTCACAAGCCCAGCGCCTTCCTACGTTCCTCTCGCTTGCGACGGCGCTCCTCGGCCTCCTCTGCCAAGCGCTTCTCTTCGGCGGCAGCCTCGAGCGCTCGTTGCGCCCGTCGTTCTTCCAAGCGCCGACGACGCTCAGCAGCAGCTTCGTCCTCGGTACTGCTGCTGGAGTCGGCCGTGCTACTCGCAGTGGCTCGCGTGGAGGTCGGCGTGCCGGCAGGCGACAATGACGGCGAGCTCGAAGCCGGAGAGTCAGTGCCGGCTGCTTGTAGACGGCGCTGGCGACGCTCTTCGGCTCGGCGCTGGCGCTCGGCCTCCTCGGCTGCCTCCTCTTGTTCGCGCTTCAGGCGTTGCAGACGGCGCTGCTCGGCACGGTCGACAGCGCTCGGTGAGACGGACGAGCTCGCGGAAACCGACGGCGAGACCGATAGCGAGCTGGAGCTGTTGGTCGAGCGCTCGGGAGACGAGGTGCCAGGCGCCGTGTCGAGCGAGGCACGAGCCCGACGCTGTCGACGCTCCTCCTCGAGCTGCCTACGCTCTTGCTCAGCGCGCTGCTCTTCCTCTTCGAGGCGACGGCGGCGCTCGGCTCGTTGCCGCTCGCGTTCTTGTTGCTGTCGCTCCTGCTCCTCACGCTCTTGACGTTCACGGTCTTGGCGTTCTTGACGTTCACGGTGTTGTTGGCTAGACTCTTGGCGCTGACGTGTCTCGCGTTCTTGATCTTGACGTTCACGCTCTTGACGTTCTCGCTCTTGACGCTCTCGATCTTGACGTTCACGCTCTTGACGCTCTCGATCTTGACGTTCACGATCTTGACGCTCACGATCTTGACGCTCTCGATCTTGACGTTCCCGCTCCTGGCGTTCCTCTTGCTGGCGTTGCTGCTCTCGCTGTCGTTCTTGTTGGTCTCGCTCTTGGCGTTCACGCTCGCGTTGTTCACGCTCTTGCTGGATATTCGGGACTGCCT
>Ga0209935_1002417_pt1 | contig 22924 bp, 26 predicted proteins | sample ThiBio_1000_plan_2_FD_183958 | JGI IMG/M metagenome (GOLD analysis project Ga0209935, IMG submission 183958) | Wastewater bioreactor microbial communities from Cape Town, South Africa - Thiocy_cont_1000_plan (SPAdes) | ecosystem: Engineered > Bioreactor > Thiocyanate-remediating >...
GAGAAAATCAGGAACAAGGTCAAACAAAAGGAGTGGGAGAGGGAGAGGGAATGTTTGGGGGGGGGGGGAAAAATACCAATGGAGTTGAATCGTTGTTGATATGTTCCAGGATGATTGGGTTGATCAAAGACCATGAATCGAAAATTCTTCCAATCAAGTGTGGATGTATCTATCCTGTTGACCAATTTCATTGATTCTTCAAAGTTGTCTCTTCCAAACCTTCCAGAAAAAATTGTGTATTGAGATTGGAGACGGGGGCGGGGCAGAGGGAGAGGGGGGGTGGTGATACCATAATTCACCATCAAGAAAGATGTTGGGCATGGAATCAATGATATCCTGAGGCATAATTTTCTTCAATCCTTTGCGACTGTAAAAGCATTTGCTTTGAGGATTCCAGAATGCTCTCAACCCGTCATATTTCTCCAACATCCACCTATTCATCAAAAATCAAATACAGGGAGATAGGATTAGTCACGCAGAGGTAGAAAAGGGGAGTGGAGGGGAGGTGAACCAATTGGTTGGATTGATGTTGGAGTGAGTGAAGAAGGTGGCAGTGGTGGGTTCTCCAATGCCTTCAATGTGAGGAATGTGTTTGTCGAGGAAATGAGGAGGCATCTCCTTGGGGATTGGATGTCCTTCTTTCGCAGCTTCATTAGTTAACAGATCGGGTCGGGAGAGTCGCACTGTTGCCACCAGACTGGTTTTCGATCCAGGTGAGATATCATAAGTGAAGAGAGAGAGAGAGAGGGAGAGGAAGAGAGAGAGAGAGAGAGAGAGAGAGAGAGAGAGAGAGAGAGAGAATAAATATACCTTGATTTTGTTCCATCCCACCAACATGGGATGGGAATCAAGGTGATTCCTTTCTCTGTTGCCAATTGTTGTTTCAATTTATCAACTGATTGAACCTTCTCAGCTGATCTCTTGTATGTATCGACATCAACAAAGTGGGATTTATCCTTTTGTTGTTCATTGATTCAGTACAATGATGATTTCAGAGAGGAAAGGAAAAGGAGATAAAAACCTGGTACTCAAATGCAAGGTGAAGGGAAGGAAGAAAGATATCCAATTCCAAGGGAGTGTTGGTTGCAGGATTGATCAAATTGGCTTCCTTCCTTGCATTCACCACCAACTCCTCTCCCTATAGAAACAAACAATGAGAATTCAGTTGGTGCAGACTGGAGGGTGTAAAATGGAATAGGTAACGCGAATAAAAGGAGAAGGGGAAGGGGAAGGTACAGGGAATAATTCAGTCAGCAAATGTTGCAATCTTCTCTGTTGACCAAATCGACCTCTGAGAAGGAACATCTTCTCCCATTTGAAATCAGGATATCTTTCTTGAAGTGCGTCTACCAATGCCACTTTGGGAAGCTTTGATGGTGCACCAATGCTCTTCAGGTCAGCGAGGGTGATTGAATACCAATCCGATGCCTGAATAACAAAAATTGCGAGAATGAGACAGAGATTCTCTGTCTCTTGGGAGAAGAGGATTTTGCACGGATGTTACCTGTTGAATTCCCAATTGTTCTTCTGCGTTGCTAAGAAAGTTTTTTACATTAAAATCTGACCGATACACTCTGGGCCCTTTGAAGCGAGTTTCATCCCATTTGCGCTCTGGACACAAGGTTTGCAAGGCGGAACAGAGGGAAGGGAAATAGCGAAAGAGGCGCTTTCCTCCGTGATTCTTGACTGCGCTGCGTGACGCCCGATACCAATCTTCAGGCTGAAACAAAAAAAGGTTAAGGAACAAGCAAGGAAAGGGGAGAGGAATACATCTTTGATTCTCAATTTATACGCAATGCGATCGAGCAGATCCCGAAGAAGTTCCGGATTGTTGTTGTTGGTGGCCATTCGTGCTTTTGTGTAGCTACCGAGAGTTGCTCTCCATGTGAAACGTGTGTGGCTAGTTTCACACAGCGGCCATGGTCGAGAGGAACGTACAGACAACCGTAACCGAGGCCGTTGCATCTTCTTCTTTTGGCCCTCTTCCTGGAAGAGACGAAAAATAGCTTGAGGTAAGCGCTACAAGTGAACTCTGAAAAGATCTATTCAGGATTTCTCCCTAGCCATTTCTGGAAGGTGAGTTCAGGATATGCGAGTTGCAGGGCCTTCTTCCAGCCGCCATTTTGGGATGCCAGGTTGTGTCCTCCCTTTGCCGAACGCATGCTGTTCAGATTCACGCTGTACCAACAAGAGACATCTAGCGGATCGAATCCTTGAGCACTTGCATAGCTGTCGAAGAATTGTCTGCATTTCTTTACATCATGCCATGGCTTCTTGGGTTCTTCCACTGTGTGAAAGAAAGCAAGAAGAATTATTCAGATGCAGATGGTATATTGAGTAACAACAGGAAGTGGCACTTACGTTTCCAGTTATCGAAAACAAGCTCAGGGTATGCGCGTTGTATCGCGTTACGAAAGTGTCCATATTCTTTTCGAATCATCACAGCACCCTGAACATTTGTTCTCTTTAGACATTATCGGGCACACTATGAACTACTCACCTTGGTGTGTGATATACTTTCAAGGTCAATTTCATACCAACTCTGCGGATTGAGAGGATCGAATCCCTTTTGTTTTGCATAGTCATCGAAGAAGGTTCTACAGTTGTTGACATCCTTCCAAAAATATCTGGGGTTTGGTCCTGAAAGGAGGAGGGAAACCACTTAGAACCCGCAAAGAGAGGGGGGGGGGGAAGGGTAAAGGGGTCTAGTACTTCGATAGTTGATATTGAATTCTGGGAAGGCTTGTTGAAGAGCCTCCTGCACAGAAAGATTGAACCCAAGGGGACCTGATCCCTATGGTAACGTTAGGCTACACTAACGTAAAGATTGTTACCTTGGACTGGGTGAATTGAGGCCGAGATATCTTTCGCCAATTCTCGGGTACCATGGGGTCGAATCCTTGTTCTTGGGCAAATTCAATAAAGCTTCTGCGTCGGTTTTCTACATCCAGCCAATATCCCGGTTGTTTTCTTTTCTTCTTTCTTACAATTTTGGATACTTTTCCTTTAAATTAGAATAAAATTTGATAATGGATTTTTTTGTGTACCTGGTCGGGGTGAGTATTTTTGTTCCTTCCAAGTATTTACAACATCGTCCCAGGTTAAATCGGCACGAAGCCGATAGATGGTTGGAAGTTTCGGCTTCTTTGTTAGGGGCAGATAGCCATGATGTTTGAAGCTCACTATATCCCCTGGCTGAGGATCCCATCTCTTATAAAATTCGGTTGTACCCGCTGCCGCAGTGAATCTCACGCCATTGGGTCTAAATTGTAAATATTTTTGTTACCAAACCATAATACAAGGAAAGTACTCACAGCTCGCACTCCCAATTGTGCAGCCCTTTCTTCTCAATCACTCTTGCTTCACCGTCTCTGAATTTCTTAGTAATATTTTTAATATATGAAGAGGGGTTAACAAAAAAAAAAAGCCACACTTACTTTATGTTTGAGATATCCGTGAGACCGACCGGGTTCAAGTGGAGAGGAGGGGTTGCGCAAAATTACACCTTCTCCTCCATGATCGATGATATCTTGAAAGAAAGTCTCCAAATGCGCAGATCCTTCGCAAACCACCTTCTCAGCGATGCCGATGTATTTATTGTTCTCTTTGTTGTCCTGAAGTATTTCAACTGGGAAGCGATTAATACCATATTAGCTTTTACCTATATAAATGCATTGAAACTGTTTACCTAATTTGGAGTACCGTTCTTCATAGCTGCCTTCATGTTTCGGTAAATCGAATACCATATATTTAAATTTGGTCCAATTGGTTCCTGATATCATCCTCTTGTTCACCATATTCATAGCGTCACTAAACGCTTCCCTTCCAAACCTTTTAGTTTTTGGTTTTGTTTAGGCAATGATGAATACACTAATCTGTGGCAGAAAGAAAGAAAAATTTACCAAAGTTCGCCATCAAGGAATGCATGGGGCATGGTATCTGCTATTTCGTTCGGTAAATTCAAACGACGCCCCTTTCTGGAATAGAAACTTTTCTTTAAGGGATTCCAGAATCCTCTCACCCCGTCATATTTCTCAAACATCCACCTTATGTTAGATAAATGATTATTAACAAAAATAATCCTACATGCAAATTGTATTTTTAAATAACAGATACTTACCACTTAGCAGGATCGATGTTACTGAGAGTGAAGAAACAGGCTGTGGTTGGCTCCCCTATATCCTCAACATGTTCTTTGTGTTTATCAAAGAATCGAGGGGGCGGATCGAGTGTTATTGGTTCAGTCTTGTTAGGTACTGAGAGTTGTGCTAACAGATCAGGCCGTTGTTGTTTAATTGTTGCGATAAGGCTGTGAGAGAGAGAGAGATAGAGAGAGAGAGAGAGAGAGAGAGAGAGAGAGAGAGAGAGAGAGAGAGAGAGAGAGAGAGAGAGAGAGAGAGATTAGTAGGAGGCAAAGGTAGGGACAATGTGAGGGTTAAGAATTTAGTCTACCTTTCACGTTGGCCGTCCCACCAACAAGGGACTGTGATTAGAGAGATGCCTTTCTCTTTAGCTTGCTCAGCTTTGATTTTATCTCGGCTGCGAATGGCATCCAATGGTTGATATACAAAATCAGAGGAAGAATAATGATGGCGATCCTAAACGTAATAACATTTGGTTAAGCGTATCTCTTTATACTTTCATCAGCGTGGCAAAGCGTCTAACCTGGTACTCGAAAGCAAGGTTCAAATCAGGCAAATAAATATCCAATTCGAGGAAAAGACCTGTCTCAGGGTTCTTGATTTTGGTCTCCTTGCGTGCGTTGATAATGACAGCATCCTGGATCGAAGTTAGTTGGGGGGGGGGAGGGAGCGAGAGTGAGAGGATAGTTATACTATACCGGAAAGAGGGAAGTAACTGTCTTTTGCAAACGCTTTTGTTCGGCATATCGGCCCCTCTGCAAATAAATATTTTCCCAATTGAATTTGGGATACTTTGTTGCTAGCAACTCAGCGAGTTGGGCTTTGGTGAGTTGATGAGTCGGGAATCCCACTCGCCTCAAATCTGCCAGAGAGACTGTGTACCAATCCTCTGCCTGTTTATAATTAACTTCATTTAGTGTTGTTGTATGGGGAGGGGAGGGGGGGAAGGAGCAAAGGAGTACCTGAGTTATTCCTAGCCGTCTCTCTGCTCGATCCAATGCAGAAGCGATGTGGGATGTGTTAGCTTTCCAATAGCCTGGCGTAGCTCGTCCATCATCTACAAATCTTTCTAGCTGCCAGGAGTATTCCGGATACACTTGCTGAAGAGCGTCCGCCACGCTCTTGTGATAGTGAAAGATGGGTTGCCCGCCGTTTTCGAAAACAGCTTTCCGGGAAATGGTGTACCAGCCAGACAACTATTACAAAAGAGGTCTAAGAGGTAAGAGGGGGAGGGAGGGGGAAGAGGCAAGAACTACATCTGTTAGGCCTAATTTCTTGCCAATGGTGTCTAAGAGCTCTCTTTGATGGGAGATGTCCTTCCAATATCCACGGGGAAGAACTCCTGACTCGACGAACAAGGAATGGTCCCAAGAGTGCTCAGGATAGAGGGTCCGCAACGCGTCCTCTACCGAAGGATATGAGTGTATCCATCCCAAACCCTGATTCGATAAACTAGTAGAAGATATAGAATACCAATCTGATGGCTAGGCATTGTGCTTAAGAAATCTAATTTCTAGACGATAATCCATATGAACTTACCTTTTCCACTCCTAGCTCGTTTCCTATTCGATCGAGCGCATCGCGTTGATTTTGATGATCTTTCCAAAATCCTTTGGGCACTCTTAGCGTCTTAGAGAATCGCTCCGTGTCCCACTCATAGGTGGGATAAATTTCCTTTAACGCTTTTGGCAGAGAAGGATACTTCTTTAAGAAGAGGTTGCCACCGTTCTTGCTCCTGATGTCGTCTTTTGTGACGCTATACCATTCATTCAACTGGCGGACATTAGCAGTTGGCAAAATTGAACTGAAATACCTCCACTATTCCGAGATCTTTACCAATTTCTTCCAACAGCGCGACCCAATTTGTATCTGATTGAAAATATCAATCAGAAGAAGGTGTGAAACGCAGGAATTTACCTTGGTTGTGCTGAGGCAAGGTTCGAGCAGCATAAGATCTGATAAGTAGAAGGTTATTTTGGTACAACAAAGGTATTATGTAAATTGGCTTCCTCACCTTTTGTTAAAAATCTCACATGCACATAATGCGAAAGCGGATCTATTAACGTGGCTGACTTCCCTGCAAGCTAGGAGTAACTCGTTCGACGAGACCCCCAAGCGGTTGCTCTTCTGCCGCCATCGGCCCAGCATCAAGGTCGGGTAGTTTGTTCTTTTCTTGGAAGGACAGTTCCAACTCGGCAGACGAGATGTTGATGCGCTCCCGCTGCTGTTCTCTGGGCGGGAGGGTAGTGCGGCCTGCACAGTACTGGAGGCGCCACCTTGCAGTTTCTCTTTCTCCACTAGGTATGTCTCAACTTGCTAAATAACCTCCTCACGGTTTTTAGGGGCAACAAGTAATTCATCCGAAAATTTTTGGCTTGATGTTGCAAATCATCGACGGGTTGTTGAAGAGATTGCTTCAGGTCTCGGGATAAAAGAGGTAAGTACTAAATCTCTCATTATTTCCAATTAATTTTGAGTTATTTTACACTATTTTTGAAATATTGTTGATCATCAACATAACATGCTTTTGCAGCTAGCAGACTGGTATAGAGTGCCAAGAAAAGATTTTTCCCATTATCAGCGCGGTCGTGCGCTCTTGTCCTTTTATCCTTCGTTACAAGCAGCATTGCAAGAGCTATATCCAGAGTTCGCTTGGGACTCAACCCAATTCATTGAATCGCCGAGGGCCAAGAGGGGCTACTGGTTCAATCAACGAAAATTGCGAGAGTTTGTAGATAAAATAGGAGGAGAGCTGGGGGTTCAGCAAGTACGTACTTTATTACGAGGTGTGAGATTTAACTATCAATTGATTCTAGTTATCTGATTGGTACAAGATTCCTCGGCAGGATGTGGTGAAGCACGGTGGGTGGATGCTGTTTAAAAGGAATCCCGCGTTGGAGGGCGCTATATCTTTGCATGACGTGTTGAAAGCGATTTATCCCGAATACCATTGGGACCCATCCAAGTTTGTAAATGCGGACCTCACCCGTCGCGGGCATTGGCAGGATGCCTCAAATTTGAACAAGGCATTGGATGATGCCGAGAGACTTTTAGGCATTCGTCAAGTACGTAATTGTTTTTATTTTTATTTTTTATTTTTTGTTATTTTTTTTAAAAAGGCTAAACAATGAATTCAGCCTGAGGATTGGTACACAGTGACACTGGCGGATTTGAAAGAAGTGCGCTTTCCCAAGCACATGTCGAAGCCACAACTTGCGGAGGCACTTAAAGAGAGATATCCTGCATATAAATGGGACAGGGTGCATCTCTTGAAAGGACGATATGCACAACAAAAGCGGTTGGAGAGGGCAGTGGCTCTGCTATTTCCGGTAAACGCAGTTTTAGTTCCGAGAAATTATTTAAATGATGTCTCTGTCTTCATAGAACGTAGAGATGAGGACCAACGTAAGGAAGGACTCTACACTAGTGAGTCCCGATACAGGGGCTTCTCTTGAGTTGGATCTGTTTCTGCCTTCCTTGAATCTTGCTTTTGAGTATCAGGTAATTTAGTTGTATTCACCTTTAAAGCGCTAAAGTAATCAATGATGTGATGCTGTGTAGGACAAACATCACTATGTGACGTCCGAGTTTTCGTTTAAACCTATTGAAGAGATACAAGAGAGGGATGCCATAAAAAAGGAATTGGCCAAGGCGAAGGATATCACACTCATCATAGTGCCCTGCTGGTGGGACGGTACTCTCAATAGGTTTGAAGTCACCTCCCGCTTTCCCACTCATTGTAAAACACATTTGATGTAACATTTTGTTGCAATTTTGTAGCCTTGCAGCGACCATAGAAGCTACGAAACCAGGGGTGCTATCTCATGATGTGTTGGTGACCCGAAGAGGAGGACTTCCTATACCCAATGAAATGCCTCCCAATTTTTTAGATAAGGAGATCGTTCATATTGAAGACATCGGAGAGCCCACGACTGCTTGCTTCTTTACTCTGTCCAATATAGATCCTACCAATTGGTAAGTATTCCCCCTTTCTTTTTATTTAAAAAACAAAAAAGGGCTGTTTTTATTTACCCAATCCAATTAGGTGGATGTTTGAGAAGTATGATGGAGTGAGAGGTTTCTGGAACCCCAAAAAATCAATCATGTACTCGCGAAAGGCGCGCGAAATCAACTTGCCTCCCGATATCGTTGCCGCCTTACCTCGTGATCTCTATCTGGATGGCGAATTATGGCAAGTGTTATTTCCATTTTTTTGCTATATTTGTTAACGGTTTTTGGTTCAGGTTTGGAAAAGAGAACTTTCAAGAAGCTCTGCGAATGACAAACAAGAGCGAAAAAGGCCTCAATTGGCAAAATTTCAAATTCATGGTATTCGATGCCCCTACACATAAGGGGACCTATGCAGAACGCTATAACTTATTGGGTACCCAATTCTTATTTCTCGATTTTGTGGTGATGATGAGCTAACGTAACAAAATGTTATTTCCTTTTTTTTCTGTAGTGGATTATTTTCAAAAGAATCCCTGCCCGTTTATCAGTGTGGTTGAAAAACACGTGTGTACCGATGTAAATCATTTGGAGAAGTTCTTCCAAGATGTTGTCGACACAGGAGGAGAAGGCGTCATCCTTCGCGACCCTGTGTCACCCTATCAACCAGGCCGGTGCCCAGGATATCTCAAACACAAGGTATATTCTTCGAAGAAATTACATAACTATATAGGCAGACTCATTAATTACATGAATTCAGAAATTCAGGGATGCCGAAGCTAAGGTGATTGCTCCCCATGGAGCGCTTCGTTGGGAATGCGAGCTGTATGTATATGCCCTGTCTTATTTGATATATTTTATCTCTGTTTGTTAACCTCTATTTCTTTCTTTCTTTCTCTCTCTCTCTCTCTCTCTCTCTCTCTCTCTCTCTCTTCTCTCTCTCTTTCTCTCAGTCCTAATGGAGTTCGATTCATCGCACCCGCTGGAACTGGTGAATTTGCAAAGCGATGGAATCCCCAACCAGGAGAAATTGTCAGCTTCAAGCATCATGGCTATCTCCTTGTATCCAAGAAGCCCAAGTTTCCTACACTCTATCGAATGCGATCCGATCTCTCATGGGATGATGTTGTACAAAATTGGAAGGAACGCAAGTCGGTGCCAAGAGGTAAAAATACCTAAAACTAAAAAAAAAAACAAATAAACAAAAAACAGAAAAAAGCTAAGAATTGATAAAACTAACCTGAAACAATAATTAGCTTGGCCCCTTAAACGAGGCAAGTCGCCAAAACCGCGAGGCTATTGGGCGAAGCGGGAAAACGTTCGTAAATATTTATGTGATTATGCCGCCGAGAAGGGATTTGATCCATTGAATGCTGAGAATTGGGAAGGAATTACTTTCCGGCAGGTCACAAGAGCCAAGGTAGTTCTCCTTCAATGTTTCGCATTCACACATATACATGACACTTACCTACTTTTCCTTTTTTGGGTCATAGGGAGTAGGACCGCTTGCGCTGTACAATAGTTCGTTACGGTTGGCTTTGGAAAAATGTTTCCCGGAATTGCAAATTTCTCTGTTAACAGGTAAGGCTTTATATGTTAACTCACACATATGCTGATGACAAACACAGAGAGGAAGAAACCTAAAAACTATTGGAAGGATATCAACAACTGTCGGGCCAGCATGGATGAGTATGCGAGGTCGAGGGGATTAGATCCACTCAACCCAGAGACCTGGTATTGGCTTCCTATTGAAGGAATAAAGGTACAACAACCCAAACTAGGAAAAATATACTCACTTGGTATTCTATATTAAAGGGTGCCGCAACCATAAAGGAATGTTATGGGTCATTCAAGAATGCAGTGCGCAAAGCCTATCCTGAGCTTAATTTTGAAGAGTGGACAGATGAAAGACTGCCAGCTGTCCTGAAATGGACAACAGAGCGATGTCGTCAGTTTTTCGACAACTATGCAAGCGAGGTTGGCTTCGATCCCCTTCTGCCCGAGAACTGGTATTCGGTCAAACTCCACAAACTGATGAAGAAAAAGGTAAAACGCGTTTTTATGGTTGATTACCTCTAAACTCACACAAAATATTATGTACACTTTTAGGGTGGCCAGCAACTGGCAAATGAAAACGGTGGGATGCGACAGGCGATACTACGGAGTTATCCTGAAGCTGAGTTTACCAAATGGCAGACTCAATAAAGCATAAACTTAAACTTTCAATCCTCTTGTTTATTTTTTTTTACACTTCAGCTTGCACCATGGCTTCCCTCCCTTCCAAGAAGGTGAGGATAGCTTGCAATAGATTGACCCGTTTCTGTGATGTGGGTTTGAGATGCCATTTCCTGCACACCATCTTCAAGGGGAACACCGTAAAGTCTTTCTGCTGGGCGGTGACCACTTCCTTGAGCGTTATCTTCTCGGTGGCATCTGTCTCGCATATCCATTTCATCAGCTCCCCTATGCGATCCTCTAGCATTTTTTCCTCTTCGGTCTTCTTCCCGGCCCCTTTCTTTTCCTCAACTTTCCTCTTCTTGTTGGACTTCTCTTCTTTTCCGTTCGTCCCGTTTTCTTTCTCGTTTGCCGTTCCTTCTTCCTCTTTAGGGGCTTCTTTCTCCTCTTCATCTGCTAGCTCTTTCGATTTCCTCTTTCGAGGTGGTGGTTCTTGTTTCTTCTTCTGCTTCTTCTTTGTTGCATCCAACAACAGGGCTCGCACCTCGTGTTGTCCGAGTTGGCTAGCTATCGAAAGAGGACTGACGGCGCCTTTCCTTCCCTTCGCCTTGGGATCAGCCCCGCATTCCAATAGCGCCTTGATAAGCTCTACATGGTTTTTCTCGACTGCGTAATGCAACAGAGTCCTCCCGGTACTCCTGCCCACCCAGTTCACGTCCACGATAGCTCCGATCTTGAAGAGATGCTTGAATAGCTTAGCGTTGCCTCGGGTCGTTATCTCGTAACAATTAAGGGCGATCTCGGGATCCTTGGGTAACCCATCCCTCTCCGCCCGCTGAATGAACCACTTCACGATCTTCTTGTCGATGGGCGTGCGCCTCAAGTATTCATATGTCCATTTCATCCAGGGAAACGGAGCGTTAAATGTCCCCTCTGAGAGGAGCCGTTTCATGACTGACCTGGGGCAGAGGTCGCGCCACCCGAAAGAGGAGAGCGTCTCCGAGATGATGGCCCGCGCGCCGTCGGCTTGCCAACTAAGGCGATCCAGCAGCCAATGGGCCAGGGGCTCATTGAGGATAGACTGCTGAAGATCATCCACAATGAAGACTACTCCCACCTTCTTCTCCAACACTTCAAAGAACTGCGTGGAGTGTGGTGATTTCATATAATAGCTGATCGTGCTCAAGCGACGCCAATGCTTGCGAACGTATGCGATTGCATCCGGAAAGACCTCGAGAATAAAGTCCAGCAAAGCCGCGTTATTGCCACCGGTGCGGAAGAGCTCGCTAATGCATACACGCACAGCCTTCTGGGCGCTCATCGCAGCAGATAGTTGCTCAGGGTGGAAAAGATGGTTCTTTACTCCAGGTTTGGGCTTCTTGATGAGATCGTCCGTTTTACTCGTTTTGGCCAAATGCGACCAAATTAGCTTCATCATTTCGAGATTCTCGTTGGTTCCTTGGGCTACCAGCTGCAATGGATGATGGTGGGCGAATGCGCACTTCTTCTGTTGCCCAGAAGGCCGAACGAACCGCTTTTTGACGACGCGCGGATAAAGTATCCGCGGATGAGCTCTCAACACGCGATTCGCTAGCACCGTATGTCCCTCTTCTATGGCGAACTCTAATTGCAGCCGCGGCCGCTTGAGATTCTGGAGCTTCGAAAAGGCTATTTTGACGCTCTTCATCCACGCCTTGGGAAGCAGGGGAGGCCGAGGCTTGCCGCCAATTAAAGCAATTTGAAAGTGTTTCCAAAGGGTCTTGTCTTGCCATATCTCATTCCACCACTTGCAAGTCAAACAGACTCGCGGCGAATCCGTCGGAGAGAGGAACGAAAATATCAATAGCCATGTCTCTTGTGGTACTTCCTCCATAGCCGTGGAACGCTCTTTTTTCTGTTTCTTGGAATATTTTCGAAGAGGTAACATGCGTTGCGCGAAGCGGGTCCTGTTCCCGTTGCGGTTGTATCGCAGAGTAACCACACAGAGCGCTGGTAGGCAAGGTAGATTGTTCCAACCTGGTGTTTTCTGCAAATCTCTAACTGAAAATTTCAAGTGCATTCAAGAGATGCAGGAAAGGATGAGATTCCCCTCGTGTCCGCTTGGCACAACGCTGAAAACAAGATGAAGTTAAGGGGATACTGGCAGGATCCGAGTAATCAGAGATCTTTCCTCGATTCTCTTGCCGTGGAGCTAGGTGTGCGACAGGCATGTACCTTTCTTCCCGAATGCGAATTTGACTTGAATCCAAACACAGATGTCGGATTGGTATAGAGTGATGAGAGTTGAAGTGGATTCGCGGGGTGGGCGTATGTTGCTGCGGAATAGCACTCTACCACAAGTGTTAGCGCGAGTCTATCCGGAATACAGTTGGGACTGCGATAAATTCATCGAAAATGGCCGGATTCCTTTCAAGCACTGGCAAAACAACGCCAACCTGCTTCGCGCTCTCGATAGGGCCGAAAAGAAGTTGGGCATCGAGAAGGTATTTTCTTCCTTTTCTTTGGTTATTCCTTGGATGCTTATGGGACAAGTGAAGCCAGAGGATTGGTACACAGTTCAACTGTCAGATCTGCGCGAGATGGGATTCCCCTCTTCGATACAGCGCTGGCGGCTTGCAGATTTATTGAAGGAGAAGTACCCCGATCATCAGTGGGATAAGCCATTCTTGTTGAAAGGCAAAGTCGCTCAACAACGCACGCTTGAAAGATCCGTTGCCTCATTATTCAAGGTGTGAGAGGAAACTAAATTAGACCTAAAATAACATACCCATGTAGGATACCGAGATAAAGGTCAATACGCGCCAAGAGCCGGAGCTAATAAATCCTAAAACAGGCGAATTCATCGAATTGGATATATGGATCCCTTCGTTGAATCTTGCTTTCGAGTATAAGGTAAAGAATTAAAGCCTTTATTTCTGTCTCTCAAGCTTTGTTTTATTTATTTAAATTAGGAAAGACGTAGTTACAAAGAAAAAGGAAAACAACAGGAGGAGGAAGCTTGTAAGGAGAAAGATGGAATGAAAGCAGAATTCCTGAAGCAAAAGGGCATCAATCAAATAGTTGTACCCTATTGGTGGAATGGTGAAACATCGAGGTAGGATTTCTCTCTCTCTCCCCCCCCAAACCCACACCCCTCTCCTTGATGTTGAGTGCGCGTGTGTTTTCCCGTTTTACAAAATAGTTTAGCGGCTAGCATAAAACATACCCGACCCGATTTGTTGTCTGATGTGACTGTGCTAGAACAAGACAGGATATCGGATACTCCTCCCCGAAGGAGAGCTTTGGGAAGGGATGTGCCCTATATAGAAGACATAGGCGAACCCACCGAAGCCAGTTTTTTTTCATCGGCGACCATCAACCCTGAACACTGGTACATAACAGCATTTTTCTTTGAATTGCTAAAATTAGAGGGGGGGGAACAATTAGGTGGATGTTTGAAAAATATGACGGAGTTCGAGGATTCTGGAATCCACTGAAGGGCTGCTTCTATTCAAGGAGAGGCCATCAGCTTTCCATCCCCAAGGAGATTGTCGACACAATGCCTTCTGACCTCTTTCTTGATGGCGAATTATGGTAACTAATAACTTCCTATTAATACAATCAACCTAATCAATGCAATCAACTTTTGTTCAGGTTTGGAAGAGAAACATTTCAGGAAGCTGCGAAGATTGTACAGGGTGTAGATAGCAGTGCGATTAAATGGAAAGACTTCAGATACGTTGTCTTTGACATACTAAGTTTTGGTAGCGGTCCATATACTCAGCGATATAAAGAATTAGGTAAAAACCTCTCTCTCCGCCCCCCCAATTTCTATGTTGAATTCATGTTTTGTAAAATTAGAGGAAAAGCTTGGAGGAGGGAAGAGTAAATATGTAGAGGTGGCGAAATACGAGGAATGTAGAGGAAATGCCCACCTCGACGAATTTTTTCAAAATGTTATCGAATCAGGTGGGGAAGGAATCATCCTCAGAGATCCTTCTTGCCTCTTAGAACCAGGACGCTCGCTGGGGTGCCTCAAACATAAGGTTAGTATCTTCAATCTTCCTTGGAGAAAGAAAACTACAACTACGCCTCTTTCATTTTACTAGAAATTCAGGGATTCGGAAGCCAAGATACTCCGAAAGGCAGGAAACGCCCAATGGGAATGCGAACTGTAAGTTGTTTGCCTTGACTTTCCCCTATCCCGAGTCTTGTTCATTTTCCATTACACTTACAGGCCAAATGGAGTACGCTTCATCGCGTCTGCGGCTACTGAGGAATTTATGAAAAGATGGGATCCTCAAGAAGGCGATATTGTGAGCTTCAAGCACAAGGGGTTTCTTCTGTCTTCCCAGAAACCCAAATTGCCAATCATCTACCGAATACGAAAGGACATGGATTGGGCACATGTTCTATCCAATTGGAACGAGAAGAATGCATCCGTTTCAGGTAGATAATACACCTAATATAGTATATGATTATGTATACTAAAGGAAATCGTATAGATACTCGAAAACGGTCGCCAAAACGAAAGCGGAGGAAATCAAAACCAAAGCCGAAAGACTATTGGACTATCAGAGACAACAGGAGGGACTACTTTGTACAATTTGCTGAGAGCATGAAATTCGACCCCACAAAAGCTGAGAATTGGAAGAATGTGACCCTCAAACAACTAGTGGCCAAACAGGTTTCACTACCTTTCATTTATTCGATACATCATTTATTTATTCTAAATTTGGTAGGGATGGGGACCTCTGCTACACTATCATGGATGGCGCTTGATGGAAGCTCTCAAGGATACTTTCCCTGGTTTCGACATACCGACTTTGCGTATGTTGGCTTTTCCTTCCACCCTCCCTGATTCCCCTTCTCTTCCATTTAGCACCGCTGCCAGATAAAAAACGATGGGCGGATATGAACAACGTGAGGCAGTTCTTTGAGGACTATGCAAACCAGAATGGCTTCTCGGCCCATGAAGCTGACAATTGGTACTTCGTGGAAATGAAGGACATTGCTGTTTCCAGGGTACCCCCCATTGAGCTCTGAAGATTACCCTCAACTAATCAACCATTCAAATTCTTATGAACAGGAAGGAAGAAGCTTGAAAAAGAAGTTCGGGGGAATACGAAAGGCGCTACAGGTTGCATTTCCCGACCTCTCCTTCACGCGGTGGGCAGCAGTAACCAAAACCACTCCGTGAGGTGGTGATTATTTATTTTATTTATTTATTTGTTATCGATGCAAGTTCACATTAAACCCAAAGGTTTGATTCAATGCCTTTGACATCCCGTGAAATTGGGCAAGTAGGCCACCACCCTAGTGGGAAGACTCAGGTGTAAGATATGGGGTTTTTTACTCTTTAGGTGTAAGGTTTGGTTACCTTTCTGGCTCGCAAGTGAGATGTTGAGACAGACTCCCAATTCTTGGGTTCGTAGGGGTCGAATCCTAGTTCCTCAGATATCCTTAAAAAGAATTCTTTTCTGTTCTCTATATCGTTCCAATACCCTTTCGGTTGCTTCTTGGCTTTTATAAATAAAATCAAGCAAGAATTACTATCAAACAGAAGAAACGAATCAGAGAGTAAAGAGGTTACTTGGAAATTTTAACTCCGGGAAGGTCTGGGCGAGGGCCTTCTGTAGGCCATTAAATTGGGTCAATAACTCCACTCCCTAAATAGAGTCTGATCAATTCCGCTCATAAAAAGCACCAAGAGAATTGTTTGAGGGCACCTACCCCTTTCTTGAGGACATGTGATTGTTTAAGTTTCATCCATGCTTCAGGATCCTGTGGGTTGAGGCCCATTTCTTCAGCTATGCCTAAAAAGTAGGCGCGTCTATTGTCAATATCTTGCCAGTGTGCTTTCGGTACTTCAACTCTCACTAAGAGAAAGACAGTGTGAATTGGATAACACTCAGCAAAGATTGAAGGAAGGGGGTAGGATGATTACTTTGAATGTTGAGTTCTGGTAATGCCTTTCTTATTACATTGCGTAATCCTCCAAAGTTTGTTAATAATGTGGTAGCCTATATATGGGAAATTAAGCATCGGTCAAAAACAATAGGGGGCAGGAGGCACTACTGCGCCACAACTTCACCTTCAAGGCATCAAAGTCGGCCCTCGTTACAGAGTTCCAATTGGAAGCCACGAAAGGATCGAATCCTTTCTCCTCTGCCAGTTTGATCAAGAAGTTTCGTCGGGTTTCCATATCCCGCCAATAGTTTCTGGGTGTCTTCTTTTCTGTAGGTATCGAAACATTTTATTTATGTTATCCTGACTAAAAAGGAGAGAATAATACTTACCAATAAATACTATATCCGGAAAGGTAGCCTTCAGGGCTCTGAACAATCCATTAAAATGGGTTACCAAGGTGGTCCCCTAATAAGGAGAAAAGTACCGTTATAAGCATTTACTATTTTAAATTGTAGAGATTACCTTCTTTGCTACAATTTGTGCATATGTTACATTCAACCAATTCTTGGGCACGTAGGGATCGAATCCTTGTTCGGCTGCCAAGTCGAGGAAGAACTTGCGTCGATTCTCTAAATCCTGCCAATACCCTTGTGGGTGAGATTGATCTAAATGAAATATTATTTTGTTAGAAGAAAAAAAATTGGATGAAACTCATGCCTTCAAATTTCAAGCCTGGGAATAACTTCTCGAGGGTTGCAAATAGTCCTCCCGATTTGGAAAGTAAGCCTCCCATCTAAGATATAGGTTAACAGTTAGTGCTGGGTGTGTCGGCGTGTGAGAGCGCCTTTTGTTGGGAGAGAGGGGGGATGATGTACGTTTCGCTCGCGCAGGTTCGCATAGGTGATGTTCTGCCAGGTCTTTGGGTCATAAGGATCCAGACCTTTCTCCGCAGCGATTTCAAGGAAAAACTTGCGTTTGTTTTCGGGGTCTCTCCAATAGCCTTTGGCTTTATGTCGCTTGACCACTCGGCGCAAAGGAGGGGCTAAAAGCCATAAAAATAATTACCAAAAAATGGAGTAATTGAGTAACTTACCTTTTGGAGGTAATGAGATCTGTTCTTTCCAATTTCGCACCACGTCGTCCCAAGTCATATCGGTTCGCAGTCGATAGAGTGTGGGCAGTTTCGGCTTGAGCGAGGCATGAAGATAGCCATGATGCTTGAAGCTGACTATATCTCCGGGCTGCGGATTCCATCTCCTTCCAAACTCCGATGTGGCGGGAGATGCGGTAAATTCCACCCCGTTGGGTCTTTTTTTGGAGGGAGAGGAAGTTATTATTAATTCATTCATAGCTTAATCTAATATCTCTTACAATTCGCAGCGCCAAAGCCACGGTCCAGCGACCTCAACCACCCTCGCTTCGGCGTCTCTGAATTTCTTGTTGTTTTCGAAGAAAATTTTAGTGCGCTCACGTACATATTCTGAAGAGGTTACCTTGTGTTTTAAATAGCCTTTAGATCGGCCGGGGCTGTACATACAATTTGGGTCGCGAAGGATGATACCCTCGCCACCTTGGTCAATAATGTCTTGGAAAAATGATTCCAAATGCGCAATATCTTTGCATTCGGCGTACTCGGCTAGATGAATATACTTGTGTCCTCCTTCTGCGACTTTTTCTGAAGAGATAGTATGTGTAAATAGAGAGAGAGAGAGAGAGAGAGAGAGAGAGAGAGAGAGAGAGAGAATAATAATAATACATACTCAGAGCAGAGTATCGTTCAGCATACGTTAATCTGGGTGTGGGCATATCGTATATCATGTACTTAAACTTGTCCCAATCGATACAAGATGCCTCCCTCCTGTTGTAAATCTTGGTTGCCTCGTGAAAGTTCTCTCTCCCAAACCTTACCCACAAGTTAGTTCTATTAGAAAATAATTTTTCTTAGTATTTGTGGGTATGGTACCATAGTTCTCCGTCCAAAAACACATCGGTGGGCATGGAATCGATTACTTCGGGAGGAAACTGGAATTTGTTTCCTTTCCGGGAAAAGAAGGCCTTTTTCAAGGGGTTCCAGAAGGCCCTCACTCCGTCATATTTTTCGAACACCCACCTGAAGATATCAAAAAACAAAAACTGTTAGCATTTTGTTTTGGGGGGGGGGGAGGGATAGGAGTTGGGTATGGTACCAGCCAGCAGGGTCAATATCGGTATTTATGAAGAAACAGGGACTGACCGGTTCTCCAACATCTTCGATTGTATCGGTAGTGCTCTCCCAAAAGTCCGGTGGTGGGGCATCGGGGATAGGTCCTCCATCTGCAACACCAGGCATCAGGATCGCGAGATCGGGTCGACCCAATTTGATGGTAGCAGCCAAACTATATTATTGGTTTACAAGAATATTTTAGAATGTAAATAAGAAATAAACGGAAGTGATAGAGACTTGCCTTTCAAGGCTATAATCCCACCAACAGGGCACAGAAATGAGGGTGATGCCTTTCTCTGCAGCTGCTACTTGCTTGGCTACATCACGTCTTTTGATGATCTCTAACGGTCGATCAGAGAATGTGCTAACGGAGGTATAGTGATGCTTCTCCTGTAATTAAAGTTGTTGAAGGCAAATGTTAACTTTATGTTGCGTTTTGAAAGGAGAGGAGAGAGAGGGAGGTATAGAACCTGAAATTCAAGAGCCAGATTCAATGATGGCACTAAAATATCTAATTCTAGGAAATGGCCTGTATCGGGATTGATAACACCGCCTTCTTTCCTCACATTCGTCTTTATTTCAACCTCCTGTTTGATTCAATGTTGTGTATGAGAACTGAGGCAGCGAGAGAAAAAGAAAGAAAGTACCGGGAACAACGTGGCAATAGCGCGTTCGAGACGCTTCTGTAGGGCATATTTCCCCTTCAAGATATGCATTTTGCCCCATTCGTATTCCTCACTGGGATATTTCTCTTTCAACAGCTCTACAAGACGTGCGGTGCCCATTGCCTTAGGGAATCCTAAACTCTCCACGTCTGCCACTCGCACAGACAGCCAATCCTCCGGCTTGAGATTAGATCAGAGCGCAACTTTGCGAAATCTTGGAGGTAGATACCACTTCAATGCCCAAGCTCTTCTCCGCTCTCTCCAAGCAGTTCATCAGATTCTCTTTGCTCTGTCGATAACCTGGCGGCAGGCGGTTCTCAGCAAATCGGGCTGCATCCCATTTCACCTCAGGATAAACACGTGCCAATACCAACGGTAGAGTGCCCTGATCCCCAAACAAGAGCTTTGTTCCTCCGCATGCACAAAATTCTTTGCGGGATACCGAGTACCAATCGGCGGGCTGCAAAAATAGAGCAAAATTAATCAAAATACTTCAAGTTCTCGAACGAACCTCTTGAACCCCCAACTTGATGGATATTTTTTGAAGAAGTTCGCGTTGATTATCCAAATTACTCCAGAAGCCGCGAGGTCTCTTCTTCGGCTCTGCGTCTAATTCATAGTATTTAATCGAAATTTTCAGTCAACGGACATTAATTACCAGTACTGGTGGAGTACCCTGCTCTGATCCGCCTCGACGTCCCCTCCTGGGTAAAGAGTGAATGGGAAGTCCGGCGGACAAGCCGTTGCATTGCTCAGCACAAAATTCTTGGAAGCGCTATCGCACAAACGACATGAAGAAGGGCGCGTTGCGCAACCCGCAAACGCAGGTGCTTCGCAAGCCCATCGTGCAGTGGCGTGGTACAGGGGAGTATGCTACAACGCAACTTGCACCAGGTTTGAAGTTCCTAAGCAAAAAATACGGCTGAATGTTACCATATTACGCCTTAGATGTACGTCTGCGGAGGCCTCGTGGGTATTGGATGAGACCCGGCAACTGCCTAAAGTTTGTTGAGAGCGTGGCCAGACAGCTAGACATCAAAAAGGTCGCTTCAATTCCTTTGAATTAGCATTAATTTTTGATGCAGGCGTCAGATTGGTACTCAGTCTCTCGTCAAACATTCGTGGAGCTAGGTGGCGCTACTCTTGTGCACAAAGAAGGATCATTGGCGAAGGTGCTATCTTCGGTTTATCCCGGCGAGACCTGGTATCCAGAGCTATTCAGGACTGAAGAACCTAGCGGTGAGAACTCATTTACTTCCTCTATCCTTACCTAAGAGCATTTCAAATTGAAATGATTCAGAATCACCACCTCGGCACAACACAGAGCTGCTGCTTGATGCTTTAGACAAAGTGGCAAAAAACCTGGGAATTCAATCGGTATGTAAGATATGTTTGTTGGATACCCTCAGCTAAATTCAATTCATAGCCAGAGGATTGGAATGGAGTGAAATTGGCTGACATGGAGGCGGTGGGGTTTCCTCGTGGAGTGAGCGCGGTGCGATTGGCTGCGATATTGAAAGAAAAGTATCCTGATCACCAATTGCTGCCGTGGAACAACATCCATCTCAGGAAAGGGAAAACCAATCTTCAAAAGGGTCTCGAACGGGCACTCACTGTTATCTTTCCTGTACGCATCCCCTTTGACCCCTTTTGGCCCATTTATTCAATTTGTGAGATATAGGGGATAGATATGAAAGTAAATGCTCGAAGGCAAGCAGGTATTCTTAATCCTCAGACAGGCCATTTCATCGGACTGGACCTGTACCTCCCATCCCTGAATATCGCATTCGAATATCAGGTTTAGTTTCACAAAGCTTCCCTTTGTTGTTGTTTTTAACACATGATGATTAGGCAAAGCGCCACTCCACCACTATGCTGGACCAAGATCAACAGAGGGATGCTATGAAAATCGAAGCGGCCAAAAAGCATGGCATAACTTTAGTGCGCGTTCCCTGGTGGTGGGATTACCAACCTGAGAGGTAACTCGCTTATTCCGTTTCTGTAAATCTCATAGTAGTACTTACTATATTAACACATTGCACAGCTTGGCAGCAACCATAAAGCATGTTCGACCTGATCTAGCAATTCAAATGACCTCATTGGCAGAACGAGAAGCTATCCCCGAATCTCCGCCACCAGATGCCAAGCTGGGCACAACTCCCACTCACATTGAGGGCATTGGAGAGCCAACAAATCCCCTCTTCTTCGTAAATGGTCAGATCAATCCAACAAATTGGTACCCCTTTTTACCCAGCGATCTTCCTTCACACATATGAAACAACAAGATAACAGAATTCCAATTCATTAGGTGGATGTTTGAGAAATATGATGGAGTGAGAGCCTTCTGGAATCCTGTAAAGAAAGCTTTTTATTCGCGCAAAGGCAAGAAGTTGTTTATCCCTCAAGAGATTATAGATGCCATGCCTAACAATGTATTTCTTGATGGCGAGTTTTGGTATAATCTTTTCATCCTCTATTTGAAAAATTGCTATATTCCGCTAATGCATAAATACCTTGATGCTGTAGGTTTGGGAGAGACAATTATGAGGAGGCTGCAAAGCTTAACCAGAGCGAGGATGCCAATCAAGTTGATTGGAGCAAATTCAAATACATGGTATTCGATGTGCCTACATCCAATGCTTCCTATGCAGAGCGCTATGCTGAGCTATGTAAGTAAACTACTACCTTCCCACTACGTCTCATCAACTCACATCACTTTGATTGGTATATACCAGTGAAGCTCGCTGGTGAGACACAGTGTAAATATATCAGCGTGGCTCCCCATGAACCGTGCAGGGACGAAGCCCACTTGGAAAAATTCTTTCAGGACATCCTCGACAAAGGAGGGGAAGGCATCATCCTCCAGGATCCTCTGTGCCTATATAAACCTGGCAGATCGCATGGCTATCTGAAACACAAGGTCTCCCTTGCCTCCCTTTCAAGATAACAACAAAAATATTCCTGTAAAAATACTAAAATTTAAACTGAAGAGGTTCAGAGATGCCGAAGCCAAAGTTATCGGACTCGTTAGCCCTTCAACGTGGGAATGTGAATTGTATGTATACAGATTTATTTCTTTAATTGAAAGAATTCTAACAAAAAACAATTCAGACCAAACGGAGTCCGCTTCAATGCCCCCGCGGGTACCATGGAATTCACAAAACGATGGAATCCACAAGCCGGTGACATCGTGAGCTTCAAACATCGAGGCTTCCTCTATTCATCTTCCAAGCCAAAGCTTCCCACTATTTATAAAATAAGAACTGATCTATCCTGGGCGGATGTTGTACAGAATTGGAAAACCCAAACCCCAACTTTTCTTAAAGGTAAATGTTATCATTACTTTCAAATTATCCTAAAATGGTGATTTTGTGAATATTTAGCACAAAGAGTTGTTCGCCACAAAAAGAGGAAAGGCTTTTGGAAAGACCAAGAGAGCCTTCGAAAGTTCTTTACCGATTTTGCTGCTGAGAAAGGCTTCGATCCTCTCGTGGCCGATAATTGGCAGAACGTGAAATATTCTCAGCTCCGAGAAAAGAAGGCGCGTGGGATAATTGTTATGGGAATCGACAAGGCGTTGAAAATCGCCTTCCCTCATATGGAAGTAGAAGGTATCCATTTTCATTCATTAGCATTTAAATGCCTAACCTTCCATTTTAAGTCAGGAGACAGAAAAACGGGTATTGGGACGACATCGAAAATAGGAAACGATTCTTTCATGGCTTGGCGGAGGAGTTGCGAATAGATCCAAACAATCCCAACGATTGGAAGCGTGTAACCGCAACAGATGTTCACGCTCGAAAGGTCTCTCCTCTCTCTCTCTCTCTCTCTCTCTCTCTCTCTCTCTCTCTCTCTCTCTCTCTCTCTCTCTCTCTCTCTCTCTCTTTCTCTCTCTCTCTCTC
>Ga0209935_1002420_pt1 | contig 22914 bp, 28 predicted proteins | sample ThiBio_1000_plan_2_FD_183958 | JGI IMG/M metagenome (GOLD analysis project Ga0209935, IMG submission 183958) | Wastewater bioreactor microbial communities from Cape Town, South Africa - Thiocy_cont_1000_plan (SPAdes) | ecosystem: Engineered > Bioreactor > Thiocyanate-remediating >...
TAGCCAGCTTCTTTACCCTGACAAAATAAAAGAGAGAAAAAGAATTCTTATAAACAATTGACAAATGATTATCAACCATAGCAACATAAGGTTTCATTTCCCATGATGTCGTATTTGTACTATCGATGATTATTGGCGAAACATTTCGTTTGAATGCTTCGGAAACTAGAAGAGATTCGATTGAAATTGTCAGTTTTCTATTGAACAAACCTAATCGACGATTGTTGAGATGTGCTTCTTCGAGTTTCGATGCATCGAATAGATATTCATCAATTGAAATAATCTGACCATTATAGCCACTATTTAATGATCGTGCTAATGTCGATTTACCTGCACCTGAAATCAAGTAAATTTTAATAATAAACAAAAAAAATATGATTTCGAGAGATTCTTACCAGGACATCCACGCAGAATAATTAATAAATTCTCGTTATTATTCAAACGTTGATGAATATCATCGACAATGACTTGATTGTAATCAGTTGTTGTTGTAATAGTTTTATTTTCGACGATTGTAATATGTTTAGTTTTAGGTAATTCATCATCTTCGGATGTACATGTTGTTGTTGTTGTAGTTTCAGCTGTCGAGGATAGCGATGATTGTTTCGTGTATTGTTCATCGGAGAAGATCTTTTCGGATGAATTTTGAGATGGATCATAAGAACGATCGAATTTTTTGGTTTTCTTCGATTTCACTTCGATCCAATCGTCGTTCGATTGTTGTTTAGGTGTTTCAATAGGTGCAATGTTTTTGGTTCCATTGAAATTCGTTCGATTTGATTGCGGTTGTCGTTTACGTGTTTGAGTTTCTTTGATTACACGAATTTGTGTTCGTTGTTTTGTTGTTGTTGTTGTTGTTTGAGGTTGTGTTTGTTGAGAATTTTGTGTTGTTGATTTCGTTCGATCGGGCTTTTGAAGAATAACCGTCGAATATGAAATCGTTGTTAATTTCGATGATAGATTTTTCGTTTCATCCGAATTAGTTAGTTCAGTTTTTGTTTGTGCTGATTGATTTGTATTATCGTTATTGTCGACAGATTCGGTCGTATCAGGCGATGAATCATTTGACAATTTCGCTTGATCAGTTGTACTCTCTTCGGTTCGATTAGCATGCAACGGAGGAAAATTAATTTCATCATCGATTAAAAGATTTGTATCTGTTGATGTATTCGTATCAGTTGATGGCGGCGTCCATTCAGCTGCTTCGGGATTGAGAAATGAATTATTTGAATTCATAGGTGATGGAGTATTGTACATGTACGGTACCGGCTCGTACATTGGGTATGGCGAATAGGCTGTTGCTGTTGGTGGTGGTGGCGGCGACCAGAACACTGGTCCAGCAGCTGTTGCTGATAAATTCATGAGTTGTTGTTGATGAAACGCGAGAAGTTCGAATTCATCTGGTGTTCGAATATTGTACGCAATGTGACCTGGTTGATAAGGATAGAGTACACCGGGTGGTGTTGCCATCAAAGGTGGCGGTGGATACAACGAATAATAATTAGAACTACCACGTGGTAAAATACTTCGATATCGACGAGTATTTGTTGTTGTTGTTGTTGCTGTTGGAGGATTCGTTGAATCATTTTCACTGTTTGATGTTTGCCTCAAACGTGGAGGTAAATTCGATGGTGAAACTGCTGTTGAATTACTAGTTTGATTGTCAGCTGTTGTTGTTGTTGTTGTCGTCGTAGATGACGATGGTTGAGTTGGAATTACCATTAATGGTGTTGGCTTTTCATGTATCGGCGCAACCTGATAGTAATAATACGGTGACAGACCGTATGGATGACCATTATTATTATTATTATTATATGGCGATCGATGATATGACATTGATGAATATTTGACTTTTGAATTAAATGGCTTTTTCGATCGATGATCATCTTCTGTATGATTGACTGTTATTTCTTTTTGTTCGTCATTATTCACTGTTTTCGTTGTTGTAGTAGTATCATCATTAATATTATTTTTGTCTTCATTAGTATTCGATAGATTTTCTCTAGACACAGAAAAAAAAAGATCATAATTGTTTTGTTTTTGTTTTTCATCTAACTTTTGTTCGTTGTCCGTTTCTTGTACTGTTTTAACTGCAGTATCGTTTTCACTTGAAGTCGTCATTGACGGTGAAAGAAGACGAAAAGTTTAATATGCAAATAGTTGCTTCGTTTTTAAATTATGCAAAAAAAATGGAAGTCAAAAGTTAATAAATGTTTCGAGGCAGAGAAAAAACGATGCAGAATAGATCCCGAGTTGAAATAATATCGTTAATCGAATATTGAAAAAAATACATATGAAGATAAAAATAATATATAATGATGATAATAAATACACATATCCTTCTTCTAAAATAGAAAACAATAGTATCGGTGAAAAAAATAAGAAGAAGAGAATGGAAATGTGAGTCAGATGATCTAAAGTGATGTTGTTATGATAGGATCGACCTTCATAATAAAAACAAATCAGATCCATGCGTCGACTATGTCTGAAATAATCGGAAAGAAAGTAAAACAACCGAGAGTTTTTGCAATATAAAGAAAGGAAAAATGTGAATGAACAATCGGAAAAGGTTACTCAGCATTAACACATCTTTTCTCATATTGTTTGTGTCGATCTGATTGATTTCTTTTTGTTCAGCACATGTTCCGAAATCGTTCTTCTTCTTCTGTTGTTAGTTAGTTCTTCTCCTCGTTCTCTATTATTTTTTCTTTTTTTCCTTTTCTTCTTCCATATGGTAGCGATAGTTATTGTTGGATGAATGGATGTTGTCGTAAGCAAAATAAAAGTAACTATATTCACCTATAGGTCAATACTTATCACATATAATTAAATCGATATTTTCATTTGAGAAATTCATTTTTATTTTATCTATGAGCAAATCATGTCGAACAAATATGAATCAACAATTTTTAATCATGTTTACTTTTTAATTAGCATAAATATTCAATGGAGAGAAGCGGCATCTACGCTCGATGATCGAAAATAGGAATTTAACCAGATCGATTAAAACAAAATATTTAAAAAAACATCGATTCTATCAATCAATTTGATGATATCTTTCGATTATTGTTATACAACAAGTTTATTTACACGTCTCAGTAGAACAATTAATGTGATAATTGTTATATTTTCACTTATAGTTATTATTGATAAGTTCAAAATATCGATTTCATCAAAAAAAGAAGATTTAATTGTCAAAGAAATGAAAACTGGTGGCATCTAGTGATTAGCAGAATCATGTTTTGTTTCTTGTAAAATAGATTTTCGATAATCTCAATTGAAAAAAGAAATCCTAATTAGAAATATTCTCATTGAATCGATTTCATTTCCTTGTGGAATATTTCCATTATTCACCGTTGATATTATATTCTTTATATAAATCTTAGCGTATTCTTTCGTCGAGACATTTCATTCTCTTCATTCTTCTTTCTTCTGCATATAGAAAATCATGAGTGATCAAGAACAAAAAACGAATTCTTCTGAAAATCCAACAACAACAGAGGAGAGCGAACCAGTACGTCCGCCAACACGTCGATCAGCAATGCCACAGGATGTTCGTTACTCAACGGAACCAAGTGATCAAGCAAAATTAATGGATAAATTTACAAACTATCAAATTTCGGATACAAATGCTTGTAATATACGATTTCTAGCCGATAATCGTCAGAAAAAAACTTTACTTGGTCGAAATGAAGGTACGCAGAATACTACATATTGAAATTCATTTGTTTTTATTCGTTGTTTGCAGATAATACAAATCTACATTCATTATCGAAAACATTCCGTACGAATATTTTTGTAAATATTTATTTCTACGATCATCATTTCTTTTTCTTCATCGAATTTGCTTTATTTTTAGCCAGGATATCAATTGCCAGGCAAACATTCGTACAAAATCTTTGGTGCAGAAGCGAATGTTCGTCGATGTTTGATTGAAATCATGACTCGTATGTTTAAACAAACGACAAAAACTGAAAATGTATCCGAAAACAAATCTCCGTCAACCAATCCAACAGCGATTTTTGTTACAACAATCAATCCCGATTCATCGATTACTGAAGTGAAAAAAGATACTCAATCAAACACGAATGAAGAACAAGTGAAATACACACCTGTCGAACAAAAATCGACGTTTACATTGATCATGTTGATTACCAGTCAAGGACAAGAAGTTCTCAAAAGTAGGACAAAAAGGTTTGAAGAAAATCACTCGATGATGGTTTTTTTCTTTGTAGAAAATTGGAGTTTCTTTGGTGGTTTATTACAACAACGTTTGAATGTCGTTGTGACTAATGTGCGATGATAATTGATTAAAAAAATGAAAATTTGTTTTGTTTTGTTTTTAGCCTGTTAAACTACCGAAATTCGGTGACAAACAAGTTCAACATGAACTCACAATCACTGGTGAATTGATCGAAAATCTAGCCGATACTTCACTTCAAATTGCTGCTTTTATCAACGACGTTCTCGGTGTTGCCGTTCAACCATACAAATGTAAATTCTCATCTTTTAATTCGACAATTATTTTCGAAAAATGGATTTGTTTCAGATGATGAACCATCGACTTCAAATGAAACTAAACGAACCAAAAACGAAAATCAATCATCATCATCGTCTCAACAACAAGGTCGAACATTTGTCAATCGCAATCGTAGCGGTATTTTCGAGCAAACCATACTCATCCGTAATAGATTCGTTTCCCGAATCATCGGTAAATAGCTTGTGTATCCACATGACTCGATATTTTTTTGGTCGAATCTTAGGCACACGAGGTTCGAATCTCAAACGTATTCAAACAAAATGCCATCTACGTGATATGATCATCAGTCGGCAAGCAAACGAAAATGGTTATGTCGAATGTACATTAGCTTCTTATCAAGCACGAAATCTAAGCTTTGCTATTGATACAATTCGAAGTTTCCTACGTAATGAAGATGAAAGTGCTGTCATTGTACCGGAATCGAGTTCAACCGATACTCAAGTACAAGATTCACCTCATGTACAGGAATTAGCACCTCCTGAACAATCATCCAAAGGCACATTGGAATTGCCGTTGACAGGTTTTTTGACGAAGAACTTAGATTCTTATCCTCAACCGTCGTACAATTTTCAAAACGTTCCATCATTTGATTTTACTCATCAAGCTACATCGGCATCGCGAAAGACGGATAAACGTCGAGGTGATCTAACAGATTTAAATAAAACACCAACTGATCCAGCCAATTCAACGATTGATAAGTTTTCTCCAACAAATTATCTTTCGAATTCACCGAAACATAAATCGAAACGTTCGTGTCCGGAAACGAAAGAAATCGATTGTACAACTGACGAAGGTTTCTGGATTCAAAAACAATTCTACAATGCTTTGGATGATTCATCGAAACAATTATTCGATTCATTGATTGAAAAATTGGACAAAATTCGTATTGCCAATGAGGAGAATGCAGCTCGAAAACAACAACGACTTGTTGGACGAAATCGAGCGAATAAATCACGAGCTTATGCTCCGTCGATTTCGTATTTAACCGAAGATAATAATCGAAGCAATGAAAAAGAAACAACAACCAGTTCGACACAAGATGAAGTCATTACGAAAGTTAGTTTTCGAACGTCTTCGCTTTTTGTTTATCTATTGATTGATTTTCTTTTCAGCTCGAACCATTAAGTGATACAAGTGATGAAAAAGAAAACAAACAAGATCTATCAGTACCTGTAAACAATGAAAATTAAGGCTACACCGGTGAACAGATATCATATCAGATTTTCTTTTCTTTTTTTTTAAATAATTCCAATTTCTCTTCTTTCGATCCTTATACGGAAATAGTAATTATGTTCTTTTTCTTATTCTTATCTGAGATATGCGTATTAATTTTTTTTTGTCTAATAAAAGAAGAGAAAGGTGACTTTTTTGTTGGGAACGTTGCAGAGAAAAATATCAACGGTGATTAGCATCGAGTCAAAAGGAAATTGATGAAAACCTGTACAAAATCTTTGAAGGCAAACTTTTTTGAGCTTCGCCTTGTATTGTGATCTTTTTTAATAAGATAAAAGTTCTTGGGTCTTTCTTCTCTCACGCGAGTCGTTAGTTTTCTTCTGTCCTTTGATAATAACAAGAAGATATATAGAAGATTTTTGGCTTTGAGCAACAATTCATTCCTATTTTCAACATGCATCTATATTTAATACAAATATTGCTAAGTTTATTTGGGCTGCAAATAAAAGCAACGAATCAAGTAAGATATTCACCATTACGGAATTAGTTCCAAACGATTCTGAAACTTCTGAATTGCATGGAACTGATTCAGTAATTTGTAACATACCCAAGTACCTTATTTCTACCATGTTTTCATACTAAATGATATTTTGTATAGAATGGTTTTCTACTGGTCATTCATTTACATAGTACACGATTTTCTTACACGACAACAGTTCTAACCAATGGAAAAGTTCTAGTTACTGGTGGGATACGTATTGATGATGCAACTGTGAAGGGGTGTGAGTTATATGATTCGGCAACCAAAAAATGGGAAAAAAACTGGTAATATGCACTATTCACGGTGTGATCATACAGCATCGCTATTATCAAATGGAAAAGTGTTAGTTACTGGTGGAGAAAGCAATGAGGGCCCTGATGTAACTAGACTATGTGAATTGTATGACCCACTAACTGGAAATTGGACAAAAACTGGTAGTAAGCATATTCCACGGACTGGTCACACAGCATCGGTACTACTAGATGGAAAAGTATTGATTACAAGTGGAAATGGTATTCCAAATGAAGCATGTGAAGTATATGATCCATTAACTGAAAAATGGACATTAACCAGCAGTATGCATGATGGACGACAAGAACATACAGCAACTGTATTAAAAAATGGATCAGTCCTCGTCACTGGTGGAAAAGGCTATCGTCAGATACTGAACAGTAGTGAACTCTATGATCCATCAACACAAACATGGACATACAGCATCTTTATTATCCGATGGAATCGTATTAGTTACTGGAGGAGCTATAGATGATATCGATTCGACAACCAGTTCTGAATCGTATAATCCAACGACAGAAAAATGGAAGAATGAAGATAATATGGAAACGGATCGTGTATGGCACACTGCATCAATGTTAAAAGATGGAAATATATTGATTGCTGTCGGAAACGAAGCTGCCACTCTAGGAAACTCATTAAATACGGCTGAAATATACAATTCAACTATGAAGGGTTTTACACAATCTAATTCGCAATCTTCACGTCAAAAATCTATGGGACAGTTGACATGAAAAACGCAGTACCGGACAAAATTATAAAAACAAACTTTTTCCATTATTTCTTTTTGCTTTTTTTCTCTACATAAGATATATTTCAATATGTCCTTTCAGAATAAACTAAAGAAAAGTTCAAATAACACATTGAAGTACATAGAAATTTAAATATCGCTCAATTCATTGTAAAATAGCATGTCTCATTCTTACTAAATGTATGGTTCTTGCATTCACCAATCAAGACGTTTATGCGTCATAGCAAATCAAATGAAATTCCCCCCTTCTGCTTCTTCTTCATCATCGTATCGTCTATACTTTCTTCCTTTCTTATATAAATTCGGTCATTACAATCTAATGTGAAATAAAACATTAGTTTTTGTTTTTTTTCTATTATTTGCAAGTACGGAATTTTACATATATCCCAATGGTCATTTGTCTTCGACTCGAGATAGATGATGCATTTGAATCTGATTTAGAAACATTGAAATATATTGTTTATCAGGGTGATTCTCGTTGTTTGGCTTATTTTTGTTCATCACATTGTATTGACATTCTATTTTAGCTCCTTTTCTCGAAGATTCTACTCAATCGCTACCTTCAACTTCAACTTCAACAAATCAAGATCTATCAGCAGTGAAAAAAGCGTGTACTGGTCAACGAGAAGCACGTGAACTTTTTGTTGAAACTTACATATTTGACGGTAAATTCAAAAAAAAACTCCTTTTCATTTCTATTATCAATCGATTTGAATTCAGATTCATTAAAATTACCAACTCATCATTCCCTATCCTCAAGCGTAATGAGTGATGCAATTGAAATGACATATCTTGATCTATCAAAACGACGTCAACAACAAGAAACGAATAACAATAATCATTCTCAGAAAACTGAGCCAGATGCTATACCAAAATCAACTGTAAACATTGACGAATCCCAACAACAACAACAACAACAATTAACAACTCAATCGACGTTCAATGATGTCGGTGATTTGCCAACTATTAAAGATAATACTAAAACAAAAACCAATCGAAAAGTTTCGACAACAACGAATGATTCAAATCGTAAGTCAATTCAACAGAAAAAAACGAGAGAAAAACTTTGAATTTTCTTTCGAAAAGGTATCGAACTATCGACTCATGTCTCTTCAACTTCCGATCTACAAATTCCATTCTATTGTGGCAATCATCTTGTTGATATTACCCGAGGTATCTTACATCTATACAAAGACAAGTAAATCGAAAAATATTGTCCAACTTTTCGATTTTTATCATCGGAATTTTCTAGTAAAACCTTAGGAACAAATAGCGAACCAAAACATAGCGAAATGTTAGCAATGTTAGCCATACCAGCTGATGTTTCATGCCGCGAATTAATCGCATTTATCAATCCTGCTTAGTACGATCGTTAACTTCAATGTTAAAAATCTCATTTTGCTGGCTTTTCTTTCTCATAGTGACGGAATTGAATATCTACGGATCATTCGTGATCCAACTCCGAATCAATATATGTGCTTAATCAAATTCAAAACTCAAGTAAAATTTTTATTGTTTTCTTCTGCAACGAAAAGAAAAAGAATTGATTTTCAGAAAGCAGCTAATGAGTTTTATGATTATTACAACAATCGACAATATAATTCAATTGAAAAAGGTGTTTGTCATTTAGCATTTGTTGCTAAAGTTGATATAACTAGTACAGCCAAAGTAAAACTGACCGTTTTATTAAAATATATTTCCTATGGTTGATTTTCAGGAAGGATCCTGTCCTATTCCCGGTCTAACTGAGCTTCCGCCCTGTTACATTTGTTTAGAACGAATGGTAAACTTTGAATTTTCTGTAAAAAAAACCATCAATTTAAACTTGTTTTTCAGGACGAAAGTCTCTCCGGTGTGTTGACTATACTTTGTAACCATTCATTCCATGGCGATTGCCTGGTCAAATGGGGCGATAGTTGTTGTCCAGTCTGTCGATATGTTCAAACACCTGAAGTAATCGACGGTCAATCGTGTTTTGAATGCGGTTCACAAGAAGTAACGCTCTTCGTTCATGTAAATCATTCATTGATCCTCTTTTTTTCGATTCGTAGGATCTCTGGATTTGTTTAATTTGCGGACATGTTGGTTGTAGTCGGTTTAAACAGGGTCATGCTTTTGGGTAGAATAGATTTTTCTTGTCAAAAAAATGATCAATCAAATCTTTGTAGACATTTCGAATCAACACAACATACGTATACGATGGACTTGAAACGGCAACATGTTTGGGATTATGTCGGTGACAATTACGTTCATCGTCTTATCCAGAATAAAGGCGACGGAAAACTTGTTGAACTTCGTGGCGAAGGTGTTATCAATTACGATATAGTACGAGCCTTTGTTTTGAATTTTACGTCATCATTTCATTGATTTAGGATGATTTCACCGAAACTTCATCGAAAATCGACACAACTCAAGAGAAAATCGATTCGATGGAACTCGAAGTATTTGTCCAATCAATTCATATTGTCAAAAAAAAACTGTTCTCTTTAGTATACATATTTACTAACAAGTCAATTGGAATCGCAACGACGTTTTTTCGAAGATAAATTACAATTTGTCGAAGATGTGACACATGAAAAAATGGAAGAACTCGAACAATCGAATAAATTGCTGAAAGAACACGCGCAACAATTGCAAACAACACTCGAACTACTAACGAAAGAGAAACAACAAGCAGAAAAACGTTCGTCAGTTAAATTGAATAAAGTTCAACATGATTTCGAAGAAGAACGTCTCATGAACGAACAATTGAGACAAAATCAAAACTATTTTCAAAGTGAAATGCAAAAGCTCAAAGATGAATTCGAAAATACGATGAAAGCAAAAAGTCAAGTAAAAAAACAAAAGATTTTCAAATTGAACCGACAGAAAATTTCTTTAAATTCAATAGGAAATCGATGAATTAAAAGATCAACTACGTGATCTCATGTTCTTCATTGATGGTCAGCAGAAACTCAAGGAAATGACCGATGTATCTGTCGATGAACTTGAAAATAGTCAAGTCACCGTCAATAGTCCGACAACAGCCGTCGCCAGTTCAACTCCAACAACGAATGCAAATAAATCTCGACGAAAAAAAACGAAATAATCAAAAATATGTAGTTTCTGTTTGCTTGTTCTTTCACATTGTAAAATTGATTCTTTCTTTTTTTTTATTATTATATTGAGCGAAATCAGAGACAAATAAAATCGAGATAAAAACAGATGTTTTATTTATTAATGAGATGATTTTTGTTGAAATAACAAAATTAAACTGAACGACGACCGAGTCGAGGTGCGGCACGTTTATCATTGATAGCTGAGTCGATTTCTAAAGCATAATCATTCATGGCGTCATCGTCACCGATGTAGTATCGGCCAGCATGATTTAAACGTGAGAGAACATAGGCTGGTGTTCGTCGGCCGAGTCGTGGCGATGCACGACCGAATCGTGGCGAAGCACGGCCAAGACGTGGAGCAGCTCGTTCGACAAGTTCATCACCATAGAAAAATGCGGGATAATAGCCATCGATAAGTTGATGTTCAGTTAGTTGTTCAGCATCTGTTGGTTTACATTGACTATAGGAACAGCAAACTAAAATTCGAAAACAATTTAAATCAACTTAAGGAGATTCGGTTTGTTCTACCGAAAAGAATTGTTGCCACGAAGAAAATCCAGTTGATTTTGAAAATATTCAATGACATTTTTTGACTAAAACTTGTTGGCAATGACATATTGTAAGTTGATGATCAAATATGAATAAATCCGCCTAGTTTCTTCTCGTTTTTATACATGTACTCACTCTCTCTCATCGTGGGTGTCTATTTCCATTGAACAATTCAATCAATTGTTAATATTGATTTTCTATAGACAATTAAATTTCCTTTTTCGGGTCTTGCTATTCTTCAATAGACTCATCAAATCAATGACACTATATACAAACAAACAAATAAGACATTTTATATCTATTTCTTTATTAAAATAATAAAAAATATCGACCTTTTGTTTCGAATCTTTCTTTCTTCTATTATTCGATAGTAAATTGTGATATGCATATTGAGTGAGTGTCATATCCGGTCGTCGAAATTTTGTCCTTTTCGTACAATATAGATACTTGACATGTTAATTAATCTGCGACCTCTATTTTTATATTTAATTGTATTGGATTGTTAAACAGAAGTAGATGATTCATCATCTTCATGATTTTGGAAAAAAAAGAAACAAGGAAGTCAACTAAACGAACGAAATGATGGGGAATTCAGCGAATAATAAAATGATGCCAATGTATCAAAGATATTTTTCGAGAGAAGTCCCATTTCATATTCGAAATCCTGAATCACTTCGAGATCCAAACGAAAATGTCCTTTCAATAGAACAACTCGAACAAATGAGAGACATGAATGATGTAGCTAAATTGGCACTTGAATATCGACATAGTGATACGGCATTTGCAAAACTTTGGAAATCCGATCATATTCATCCAGAACATCGTCGTCTAATGCGAAAATTAGTACAAATGCAAACAATCAATGCTGTTTGTAATGGGTAGGAAACATGGAGAAATTTCATTGACTCGGATTTATTCGAGATATTCATTTAGTTTCTATCGACTTCCTGATGGTAAAAGAGTTGAATTAGATAATGATTCATTAGCGATAGCCGCTCGAGAAACAAAACAGTATACAGATAATTATCGATATAAAAAATCCACAACTTCAAATAATGATTCAGCAGAGATTATCATTGTAAATGGTGATTGTCTTGATGTTGCTCGACATTTCAAAAAGAAATATCCTGAATCAAACCCGGTAGTACTCAATATGGCCAATGCGGATACTCCAGGTGGTGGTTGGCGAAATGGTTCGTAATGAATTGAAAAAAGAAACATATTAAGTTTCATGTTCGTAGGTTGTGGAGCTCAAGAAGAGAATCTCCATCGTCGTTCGAATCTTTTTCAATGTCTCGAAGATTCGTATAATCAATTTCGAGATTCACGAACTTGGAGTTATCCAATACCAGAAGTAAATATCGTTTATAAACTAGAATTTGTTCTTCAATTATTTGATCATAGTTCGGTGGTCTTTATTCTCCAGCTGTGAGTGTATTTCGTGGTTCAGAAGTTGATGGTTATCCATTCTTCCCCGATGGTCCTGAGTACGTCTCGTTTATAGCTTGTGCAGCTTATGCACATCCTTCGACAAAAGTCGATCAAAATCATGAAGTCGTACTTTCGCGCGAGGATGACATTTCAAATACGAAGAAAAAGATGAAAGCTATTCTAAATATTGCAAATGAGAATAATCACGATACGGTTATACTCTCAGCTTTCGGATGGTGAGTTCGTTTTTTGATCGTTTGAATATTTTGAGAAAACGAAAAATATTTTAGTGGTGCTTTTCGAAATCCTCCAGGACATATCGGTAAAATTTTACTTTTCTTCTGAAATTCTATAGAAAAAAAAACGCAAGAAAATCTGTATCTATGTTTAGCGAGATTATTTCAACAAGTGATCAACGAACATTTTTCTCGTTCTTTTAAACGCATTGTTTTTGCAATTATCGAAGATCATAATTCGATGCAAGCACATAATTCTCAGGGGAATATTCGACCATTTGCTGATGTTTTCCGTGCACCGGTGACAATTTTAAGTCGCATTTGAACGTTGTTTTTTATTGACAATTTTTTGTTTATTCTTTTTTATAATTAAACCAGAATGATTGATTTTTCTTTTCAGATTTGTAAATACAGAAATGTCGGCTTTTACTGAATTACTTCGTAAGTGCAATTTAGATTATGCCGTTGCTCGAAAACCATTCAAAGTCGGTTCGAGAAGTGATGATATTATATTTGCATCATTTGTCGACACGAAAATAAAAAAATTACAAGTAATTCTTCGTCAATCATTTCAAATATCTATTTGAGAAACACAAAACAAATTCTAGTTAATCGCTTGTTTGGATAAGCCCGACTGTGTCACTGTCTGGTCGACATCATTAGACGAACGTGCATTTCAATTGAATGCTCGTCTATTAGACATTGCTGAATTGAGTGAAACAATGACATTTCTGAGCGAACGTATCAATGAAGCTGATTTTACGCTTGCTAAAGCAGCATCAACGAATAGCGATGGGCAATATGAAGTTTCACAAGTCAATGTAACGTTTACACATCCGAAAAATAAACAATCGATTACGCTTCAACTCTACGAACATGTTGATGAAGGCGAAAAAGCATCGTTTTTAAGTAAAATTCTCTTAAATGTTTACAAACGAATGGAACAATTGACGAGCGAAGTTAAAACTCAGCAAATACAGATCAAAGAGTTGTCGACAAAAGCTCAACGTGTTCAATCGAGATATAGTGGCGGATCAAATCGAAATATAGCAAATTTAACAATGAATAATAATTCTCAATCAAATGGAAATAAACAACCTGAACGTATTCAAATGAGTTTAATTAATCCGACAATAAAACGACGTAAACAAACAACAGGAATCAATTACGATGATGATGAAAGTGATTAGAATTAAAATCTCGTTTTTGTTTTTTGTTTTTTTTTTGTAAATAAAGTCAGATAATCGATCGTATAAATCATCGAATTTAGCGTTCTGTGTTTTTTCTTCAGATTTATTATGAGTAAAACATCTTCAGCACCTTCGAATAAACAAATTCAGTACGATCGTCAACTTCGTCTTTGGGGCGATCATGGACAAAAATCTCTCGAATCAGCTCGAGTTTGTCTCATCGGTGCTAATGCTCTTGGTACAGAGATTCTTAAATCACTTGTCTTACCCGGTCTCGGTTCGTTTACAATCATCGATCATCAACTTGTCACATTAGATGATTGTGGTTCGAACTTTTTCGTTCATCCATCAACTATCAATCAGCCGCGTGCACAAGTCACGTGTGATCTATTAACACAGCTCAATCCCGATGTCAACGGACAATTTATCGATAAACCATCGATCGATGATTTATTGAAACAGAATACATTCGATTTTAGTCAATTTAATGTTGTTATTACGGCTAATCTACCGATTCAAACAGTTAATACACTTGCCAATCATCTATGGACATTGAAAGTACCTTTACTTGTTACTCGAGTTTACGGTTTTATCGGCGTCATACGATTGCAAATAGTCGAACATTATGTTATCGAAGCTCATCCCGATGATACAATTCCCGATCTTCGTTTAGATCGACCATTGACAAAATTTCTTGAATATTGTGATTCAATTAATTGGAATAATCTCACTCGTGACGAACATTTACATATGCCTTCATTAGTTATTCTTTATAAAACATTAGAATTCTGGCAAAAACAAACGAATCGAACTGACCTACCTCGTACACGTCAAGAAAAAGACGAGTTCAAACGTCTAGTCGATGATTTATCACATCATTCAGTATATGAGCAAAATGATTCGAATAAATTATTGGAAAATTTCGAAGAAGCTAAACGAACAATACCATCACGTTTAGTGACATGTAATATTCCATCGACAATTCAAGATTTATTTCAAGATCAATCATGTCTTGAATTGAACAAACAATCACACATTTTCTGGTTTATTCTTCATGCAATCAAATTATTTACTCAAAATCAAGGTCAAGGTCTTTTACCTGTACGTGGTGAAGTGCCTGATATGATTACGAATACAAATTCATATGTTAAACTTGTAGAAATCTATCAAGAACAAGCAAAAATTGATTGTGAACTCGTTCATAATTATCTAACGGATTTATTGGATAAATACGATTATCCATCGACGAGAAATTTCTATCATCTTGTTCAAATTTATTGTAAAAATGCATCGTTTCTACGAGTTCTACGAACGACAGCTATTAAAAATCAAGAAAATTTAATCGATGAAATCGATTCGGATTTATCTTGGTACATTGGTTTACATCTATGTGATTTATTCTACGAGAAATTTGCTCGTTATCCCGGTGAATTATTAACTGACGAAACACAATTAGAAATCGATGTTAATGATTTAAAACAAATCAATAAGAATCTTTCAAATAAAAATTCAATTAGTCATGATCGTGAAGAAATTCTCGAAGAATTAGGTCGATATGGCGCATCGGAACTTCATTCCGTTGCTGCTTTCATCGGAGGATGTTCTGCGCAAGAAGCAATTAAATTAATTACACATCAATATGTTCCGATTGATAATACATTGATTTATAATGGAATCAAACAGTCAACAACAGTATTAAAACTTTAAACAAACATCTATGTATTTGAGGGTGTTCTTTCTTTTTGCGTTTAATAAAATTAAACTTGAGTTTTTCTACTTCTTATGATCGAAAATGAAGAGTCCAATGTTTTATCCTGTTTTTCTTCTGTTTTGCAGGAAAAGCAATCTCATCTTTTCAACACTCTAAAGGCTGTTGAAATGGCGACTTTAGAAAAGAACTTACTCTCAACTAAAATCGAAGTAAATAACACACAAAAATATAACGAAGACAACTCTCTCTTTAAAGATAAAACACACGGTGTCATTTCGAAAAATGTTTATCAACAAATGTATTCTAACAATGCTTCTATGCATCATTCTTTTTGTTTGTTCTGTATATCTTTCATCAGCACCGAAATCAGCTACTGATGATTCTCTTGCTATTGAAGTATCGTGGTCATCCGTTGATTATCCTCTTCATACCATTCCAACTATTCAAATTGTTACTAATCCACTTGTTTCACGACAATTTTCACCAGTCAGCAAAGCCATCTTCGAAAAACTAAACCAACTCAATGCTGAGTATACTCGATATGCTGCTTGGTTTCCATATCCCAAACTAGCTGTTGCTGAACTTGATCCGCCATCTGGTATTTATCAGTGTGCAAATGTAGGCGAAAACTTTTTAGCTGATCTTTCTTGTGAACGTGGTGGTGGTGTTATTAGTAAAGTTGATTTTGCATCATTCGGTAATGCCACTGGAGTATGTGGCAAAATGAACATAAGTTCATGTCATTCAAGTACTAGTTCATCTGTTGTTGAAGCAGCTTGTCTTGGCAAACCGAAATGTAGTATCAATGCATCCGATGTTCTATTCGGAGATCCATGTTAGTATTTTTACCATTTCATAATCTTTATAGAGAAGCTTCGTTTGATTGTAGGTTATGGAATTGTGAAACGATTGTTAGTACAAATCGAATGTAATCCTCCTCAAAATAATACCTATTGGAATTTTACTTATATGGACCCATTGTTCGAAGATTATCTTACAGCAACCGAAGGTCATTCTCGTGTTGTCGCATTTTCAACACAACCTGCTTGGCTTTTTGAACAAAATACACCACATATCTATCCAGATAATGCTACAGCTGTTGATTGGGGATATAATGTTGGGAAAATATTTGTCGATGATTCAATGAAAGCACTCGGTGATTATTATGGTCGATTGTTTGCGTGGTATTCTCGAGGTGGAATGTTCGATGAATATGGACACAGACATGAATCAGGATATCAATACGATTGGGATTATACTGAAATTTTCAATGAAATCGAAGGAGAACATCAAATGCCCATTGAATATTATACTCGCGCTTATGATGCTGTTATTCAAGGAATCCAAAGACACACGAACAATACCAAAATGAAATATGTTGGAATGGCACTTCAATGTAATGCGTCTATCGCTTATATAGAAACTAAATAATATTGATTCGTTTAGATCATAATGAATTTGATTATTATCGATACTTTTTGAATCATTCAAATCATGCTCCTGGTATTCCACTTGATATGATCTCATATCATTTCTACGCTTTGGGAAACAATCGCTTTGATCCAATCAGTTATGAAGATTTTTTTCCACAACTCGACCAATTTACAGTAGAAGTTGAGCAAATCGAACTCATTCGAAAAGAACTATCACCTGAAACACGAACAACTATCAATGAATTAGGTGTTATTTTACCTGATGACAATGATCCTACTGCTCAAGTATTTCCATATATTTATTGGAATGCAGCAGCTGCTCTCTATGCTTATGCTTGGGGAAGATTATCTCGACAAGGCATTGATGTCGTTGGACATAGTCAACTTGTTGGTCTGTATCATATTTTTTATTCTCTACAGTTTTGATATGATAGTATGTATTTAGGTTATCCTCAATTGCCCGATCTTCAATTACAACCTCAATATCCTAGTGTTGCTCTATTGAATTGGACAACTGGTGACGGAACAGCTAAATATTGGACATCGAAATTATTAATTGAAACATCTGATATTGATAAAGATCAAGCAGTTGTAACAAATACAACTGATGTGGGCAATGCAAACATATATGCACAAGGATTTGTAGGTAATGGTGGTCGTCGATGGGTTTTACTTGTTAACAAACGTTTTGCTACTATTGATGTATCATTGAATGGTTGTACTGGTGGATTATTACGAATTATCAATGAAGAATCAGGTTTTGGTCCACCAACAAATATTACACTAATCTCAGACAGAATTTTACTCACGCCATTTTCTGTTGCTGTTGTTCATATGCCAACAAATATGAAACAATTTTAATTAGATCAGTTTTAAAGTCCTTTATGTGATATGTTGTACTTTCGTAATTTAAATAATAAATATATTGTAGTTAGTCTAATACCGATCAAGGATAAAATACCAATTATCGGTATGATTATTTAAATGCATGCCTACATCATCTAATATTGACAAATGGAATGAGGTAACTGGAAAATTGTTATGATTTTGAGTGTGGCAAAGTTCGGGATTCTCTGACATTTTGTTTTCTTCTCGATGAATCAGGTCTTGAATAAGTATGTTGTTGAAAAGAAATTCAACTAAAAATAGCTTATTCATTGTTTGTGTTTTTTTTCTGCTGTTTGAATCAACTTTCAAAAAGCTTCCCTTTATTACATTTGGAGAGGAAAAGAAAAATTGATCGAATGTACATTATATAGAACGAAAGAAGCAAAAAAAATATGCGTATTTGTTAGTTGACGGTGACAGCATATATAAATGATCGCGAAAGACGTTATTTGCAGAATAAAATAAAATTTTTCTTCACTCGTGTTTTGTCTTCCGAGTCAACAAATCTTTGTGCAAAAATCACAGAAACAAAACATCCGAAATATGGAAACAGAACAAGATGCCTTCGATCGTATTCCCAAACCTTTAATAGCTATCATCGGCTCAACCTATTGTTTCATCGTACTCTGCGTTCTTCTGGTTATTCCAATCCTTGAAATAGCTATCGGTGGTGCATTTCGTAATCAATGCCCAATAAATAGTAACATACCGGTATACTTAATCGTAACCGGTGTATGTGGTTTAGCAAGTATTTTATTAGCATTAGCTGTGGTAAGAGACGATTTATCGAAAAAAAGTATACAGATAATTGCAAGGTAACAATTTCTTTAGATGGGTGCATTTCTATGTTATTTCAAACGAAACTCAATTGCCGGATCAATTGCTATTACAATTGTACTTGCTGGTATTTTTTTCACTATATTTTTAATGAGTATTTTTCTTTTCATTTGGTTCATTGTCGTAAGTAGAATATTCGAAAGATAATATGAAAATCTTCTCTTGTATATTTTTCTTAGGGTAATGTATGGGTATTTTCAGCTAAAAAAGATGTTGATTATGACAATACCGCTTCACCGAACTATTGCCATCGTACTTTATACGATTTCGCATTTACCATGCTTATTCTAACTTATGTTAGTTGTGTTCTTAGCTGCTGCTGTTCATGTGTACGTTCATGTTTCGCAGTGAAAAGCCAAGATACAAATTAAAATACATACGACGTCTGTAACATTACCATTTTTTTTTCAGTTTTCTCATAAATAAATATTCACTTATCAAAGAACATTTGATAGTTAGGAGATATAACCGTTTTCTATCTAGAACAATGATAAAAGTTTTTCTTTTGTTGATTTTTCTTCAACGATATAAACCAACGCTTTAACCGCACCTTGCTCATTTCGAAAAATGTTTATCAACAAATGTGTTCTAACAATGCTTCTATGCAACACTTTTTTCATCTCGTCGGTCTATCTTTCACCGACACAAATAAAGACAGTTGATGATACAATTGCCATTGAAGTATCGTGGTCAGCCGTTGATTATCCTCTTCATACCATTCCAACCATTCAAATTGTTACTAATCCACTCGTATCACGACAATTTTCGCCAGTCAGTAAAACCATCTTCGAAAATTTGAAACAACTCAACACTGAATATGCTCGATATGCTGTTTGGTTTCCATATCCCAAACTAGCAGTTGCTGAACTCGATCCACCATCTGGTATTTATCAGTGTGCAAATGTAGGTGAAGGTTTTTTTGCTGATCTTTCTTGTGAACGTGGTGGTGGTGTTATTAGTAAAGTTGATTTTGCATCATTCGGCACGGCTACGGGCCCATGCGGAACCATCGCTAAGGGCTCATGCCATGCAGCTACTAGTTCATCTGTTGTTGAAGCAGCTTGTCTTGGCAAACCGAAATGTAGTGTCAATGCATCTGATATTGTCTTCGGAGATCCATGTTAGTACTTTCAACTTTAGTATCATAATCAATGCATAAATATGTCATTTTGTTGTAGGTTATGGAACTGTGAAACGATTGCTAATACAAATCCAATGCAATCCCCCACAGAACAATACCTATTGGAATTTTACTCATATGGATCCAATGTTCGAAGATTTTCTTACAGCAACTGAAGGTCATTCTCGTGTCATTTCATTTTCTACTCAACCAGCCTGGCTTTTTGAACAAGACACACCACATATCTATCCAGATAATGCTACAGCTGTTGACTGGGGATATGTTGTTGGAAAAAAACTTGTCGATGATTCAATGAAAGCATTAGGAGATTATTATGGTCGACTATTTGCGTGGTATTCTCGAGGTGGAATGTTCGATGAATATGGACACAGACATGAATCAGGATATCAATACGATTGGGATTATACTGAAATTTTCAATGAAATCGAAGGAGAACATCAAATGCCCATTGAATATTATACTCGCGCTTATGATGCTGTTATTCAAGGAATCCAAAGACACACGAACAATACCAAAATGAAATATGTTGGAATGGCACTTCAATGTAATGCGTCTATCGCTTATATAGAAACTAAATAATATTGATTCGTTTAGATCATAATGAATTTGATTATTATCGATACTTTTTGAATCATTCAAATCATGCTCCTGGTATTCCACTTGATATGATCTCATATCATTTCTACGCTTTGGGAAACAATCGCTTTGATCCAATCAGTTATGAAGATTTTTTTCCACAACTCGACCAATTTACAGTAGAAGTTGAGCAAATCGAACTCATTCGAAAAGAACTATCACCTGAAACACGAACAACTATCAATGAATTAGGTGTTATTTTACCTGATGACAATGATCCTACTGCTCAAGTATTTCCATATATTTATTGGAATGCAGCAGCTGCTCTCTATGCTTATGCTTGGGGAAGATTATCTCGACAAGGCATTGATGTCGTTGGACATAGTCAACTTGTTGGTCTGTATCATATTTTTTATTCTCTACAGTTTTGATATGATAGTATGTATTTAGGTTATCCTCAATTGCCCGATCTTCAATTACAACCTCAATATCCTAGTGTTGCTCTATTGAATTGGACAACTGGTGACGGAACAGCTAAATATTGGACATCGAAATTATTAATTGAAACATCTGATATTGATAAAGATCAAGCAGTTGTAACAAATACAACTGATGTGGGCAATGCAAACATATATGCACAAGGATTTGTAGGTAATGGTGGTCGTCGATGGGTTTTACTTGTTAACAAACGTTTTGCTACTATTGATGTATCATTGAATGGTTGTACTGGTGGATTATTACGAATTATCAATGAAGAATCAGGTTTTGGTCCACCAACAAATATTACATTAACATCGGACAGAATTTTGCTTACTGCTTTTTCTGTTGCTGTCGTTCACATGCCTTCTACACATTCTCCGTATGATGAAAGAAAATAAAAATACAAACTGAATCGTTTAACCAATCATGCATATGATTGTGTTTTGCGGTCAATAGTGAACACGATGAAAGGATGATTTGTACATTAACTTGTCGTTTTGTTGTAATTATCATTGAATGATATTTAACATCAAAATCAAATTTTATTTTAATAACTTATGCAAATAAACTAAAAGTTCACAGATAAATTTCAATCGCAAAAAAAAAGAACAGACAGTTTGTTATTAAAACGAATTTAAAATAAAATCTATACAATACTGTGCTGTCACACATAGGCATTCTAAGTGTCTGATTCTGTCAACATTGAATGTTCATTATGTCGATATTGATGCATAATAAATGTTGGCATTAGATGATCGTATGGTATCGATAATCGTTGACTGACTTGTGATGTTGACATTGATTCCGGTGGATTTGGCCATGAATGTTCAGAGGAATCAGTTTGTGGTGATGAATTGTCTGTCATTAATCGAAAACCGATTTGATCGGATTGTTGGATGATTTCTTCGAAACCAATCGGTAGAACAGACGGTTTTTGTGAACGACATGGTACAGGCGGTGGTGGTTGAGCTATTTTTACTGAATTTTGTTCAAGTTCGACAACGGATAGTTGTACATTTGTCGGTGGTAATGGTGGTGGTTCGGATGGTGCTTGAATACGACGAGCTGTATTCGTATGTGATCGAGGTAATGTGCGATTAGTTGGTTTAGGCGAATCATCGAAACAATCATTTTCAATGCCACGATTTGTTGTTTGATATTTTCGAGATCGATGAGGCATTGTATTTGAATGATGAATTTTACTATGATCTTCAGAATGAACTATCGATGATGATGATGATGATAACGTTGATAGATTCGGTGAAACAGGTAGAATATAAATATCATGTATTTTCTTTCGAAATTCCACCGGACTTTGGCATTCGCTTGTCGCAAAATAATGATTTTCACTTTCGTTCTCATTGGGACGAGATCGAGAATGTTCATGAATAATTGGCACAATCGATATTGTTGATTTATGATCTTGTAATTGCTTATGAGATGATGATGATGGTTCATGTTCATCGGATGAATAATGTACTCTTAGTTTTCCTTGTGATTGAAGATGTGTACGAGCAGTATTCGAAGAAAAACATGGTGATTTAGCTGGCATTAATGTCATACTTTCGGGTTCTAAAATCACTTTTTTTTTAAATTACTCAATACACGAATTAACTTACCATTATGTGAAAGACATAATGTATCAATACAATAACGTATGCTTGCTATGAGTGCAGATAATAAAAGAAGACTGATGACGATAACACCAATCCAAAATGGAATTTTATAATGTAGATCATTATCTGTCAAGAAATCCGAATCGTCATCGAGTAATTGTTCATCAGTATTTGATGCTGTAAAATTTTTCCAAACTAAATTGAGATACTGTTCCATTGACGAATGAAACGAACATGAATCGATCTAGAATTATGTTCGAATAAGTTCACTTTCGTTATCTGATAATTTGATCATAAACGGTTATGTCTAGACAATCTAGGCAGTTAGTGACACATTACATTTCGCACGAACATACGAACATAAGTAAGTATGATTATTCGATTGAAGATATGGAAGAAAAGAAAAAGAGCGTGCGAGAGAGAGAGAGAGAG
>Ga0209935_1002422_pt1 | contig 22909 bp, 24 predicted proteins | sample ThiBio_1000_plan_2_FD_183958 | JGI IMG/M metagenome (GOLD analysis project Ga0209935, IMG submission 183958) | Wastewater bioreactor microbial communities from Cape Town, South Africa - Thiocy_cont_1000_plan (SPAdes) | ecosystem: Engineered > Bioreactor > Thiocyanate-remediating >...
GTTTTCATTTTAGAAAATCGGACGAATCCGATTATAACAACTGATGATGGTTCGACAATCGAAATACCTTCAACTGCTGACGTAAAATCTTTGTCAATTTCCATCAATCGATCGTTTGTTTTTGTTTTCGTTCTTTCTTTCAGGTTGTGAAAGAAATCGAAGCAATAACAAATACAAGTGCGAGTTCATTTGAAATGAAAACATTAATGACTGAGCGAGAAACCATAATCAACGGTGATAATAATCGTTTGGATCTTTTTCAAAATTCGACAAAAACCGCCAGTGTCTCGCCGCCAAAGAAAAGTTTCCTCTTTCGAAGTCAATCGCATACCGAACCGACATCACCTCAGCCCAGTTCGAATCAATCTCAAAAAATCAATGAAAACACGACGAATACCTTCGACGATGACGCTCCGATGGAACAACAATTCGCACGCGTACCGGAGTTAACTACAATCGCGCACACTCATGATTTCAAAGCCATTCTCGACAATGGCAATGAACAGATCATCAAACAACAACAACAACAACAAATGATTCTCAACAGCAAACGAACTTTTCGTAAATTTTTGATTTTGTTCATCGAAAAAAAGATTTCGTTCATTTGTTTTTCAGCTGCAAATGTTCCGCCGTTGACAAAAGCAGCAACTGTAATCATTCCTTCGTCAACAAACAATGAAGTGACATCAACATTTCCAGTAGCTAAACGAACTCGAACAGCCAACGCTATTCCAACAAACTCGACTGTTATGAACTTTCATCCGGTTCCAACAACAACCACAATGCCAGCGTTTAGCCCCAACGGTTCGAATGCGGCGTCCGATGATCAACGTAAGAAGCAAATACGTGATAGCAATCGTGAAGCAGCTCGACGTTGTCGAGAACGTCGCCGACAGTATATCGAACAGCTCGAAGGCAATTTAGAACATCATAAAATACAAATCAAACAATTACAAGATAAATTAGGCCGACTCGAACGTGAAAATACTCAACTACGTGCGATTTTATCCGAATCGAAAATTCTTCATACGACACGTTTGAGTATCAACGATTCTCAATTCGATTACGGGAATGCATCGACAATTGATATGAACTCCGATTCAACCGATGGGCCAGCGATACAGAGAAATTATCTCACTCGAAACACCCTTTAGTCTTCCACGTATTCAACAACAACAACAACCACAACAACAACATGGGATTTATTCAAGTGTTCAGCCGGTTTTTTCTTTCGTTTTGTTTACATGTACATTCTAATATTTTCCTCCTTTGCAGTGACTTTCTTTTTCTTTTCGTTCGATTTCTGTAATCGCTACATGGTCTTTGTACATAAAAACAACAACAACAACAACTATCTCCCGGAATACTTGTTCTTTCTTTCTTTTCTTTCCTTCTCTCTCTCTCTCGTTTTTTTTCTAGTTATTACTAACTTGTCGTTTCTAATCTATTGAGCAAACATCAAACCTGCTTTCTTGTTTTTCAATCTGCAAGATCGAATTCGATGATTTTCTTGAGCATCAACGTATGTTTACATGTACGTACCGATAACTTCTACTTATCTTTCGTGCTCACGGTCATTCAATCGTCTTTATCTATTATTAAACTCGATCGTTTCATTTTTTTTCTTTCTTTCTCTCGTTTGGTTATCAATATCCCCTTGATATTCTGTGTATGAAAAATAAATTTTGAAAGAGGAATTTTTTTTTCTTAATTATTGAGTTTTGTTTTTTTAGATGAAACTATTCGGATTGATTCTTGGTTTCGATCTATTGCCGATACTCATCGTGTTAACCTATCGAGATGGTAGAGAGAATCTGTTTATTGATTTAGCATTAAAAAAAAATTCGGTTTGTTTTATTTGTCTAGTTGAAGATTGTGGATCGTATGAGAATAGTACGATAAGAAATCGGTTTGGTTTGTTCGTTGGTTTCGGCTCGGCAATCGACGCAGAGAAAGATAAATGTTCGATGCAAATATCGAATCCATGGTCGAATGATATGCAGAATGGCTTTGGCGTTTTTCTTCCTCGATCGATCGATTGCTCGTTGAATATAACGATTCAATGTTTGCCTGGAAGTGCTCTTGTTAGACAAGCCGAGTCGTCAACTGTCGAATATACATGTCGAACAAGTCCGGATAAGGTCGAATTGTCTTGCAGCCGAATTGAACTGATTTTTACGAGAAATCGAACGAGTGAATCAGTGAAAAAGTTCATGGGGGTGCAGATTGTTGCGTTAGCAAAAGGTGGGTTCGATGTCTTGTGAGGAAGAGAAATTTGAGAGTGATATTTCTCCTTTAGCACCCTGTCGAGATGATGAAATTTTGTTTCAATGTCCGGATGATTATTTGAATTCATGTCTTGACCGAAAATTGCGATGTAACGGACGATCAGAATGTCCGAGTCAAGCTGATGAAATGAATTGTCAAGATAAAACGCCAACTGGCGGTTTCTCAACGTTTTGGATTATTCTTGGTGTGTTATGTTTACTTTCGATACTTTGTCTTACATCGACAGGTAGACTTTGATTTGAAGAAAAAGATTTTAAAAAAACTGGTTGGTTTTCTTCGTAGTTTTAATTTGCTTTTGTTGTCGTGCAACATGTCAAACTCTTATTCATCGTTTTCAAGCAAAAACCAAACACAAAACGATTGAAAGTCTGTTCAATGAATTCACTTTTTTGTTCTCAATCTTTCATTCGATTATAGAAGGTGATATAATCGTTGTATCCGGTGAAGACGCGGGTTTAATTCGAGGTCTAACAATACCTCAGCAACATATCGAACCGACAACATTAATTATTGATTCAACCAAACCTGTCTATCCTCGTGTCTAGTTAAATATCAAAGCTAATATGTTGTTTTTGTGTTTCTCTCTAATCAAGCTAATTTACAATCTCTTTCTCTACGTCTCTCTATGGTTGTCAGATGAAATGTATTCTTGCTTCGAGCGATATACGTGGTGTTTCTCTTTCTTCAATGTTTAATAGAAATTCTGTCAGATAATTCAATCAAGCAATAGAAAATGATATTTTGTTTTCTTATTATTTCAGATGTTGTTAATAACTCATCTCATTGTTTTCGTTCTTGTTTCTTTCACAGCGGCTAAAGTCACATATTGTGAGTAGATCAACGATTTACAACTAAACTATTGATCAATCGATTGTTTTAGTTAATCTCGAGAACACTTATGGACCGTATTGCAATCCACAAAACGTTTACACACCAGATGCAGGCATTGTCCGATATGCTGGGTTCGTTTCGAGAAGATATTTTGCAAAATAAAATACATTGAGTTTGTTTTTGTTTTGTTTCAAAGGACTCCATGGACTGGAAAATGTGAATTAAATCTTCAGAGTTCTGGTTTACCAATGTTAGTTAATAGTTCGACGATTACGGGAAATCTATCGAGTTCAACAAGATTTTATATTCATCTACTAAAAGCGCCATTATGTTCGACCGAACGGGTCGTTATTCAGGCTGAAACCGGTGAAACGGTATACGATCGAACAAAAAACCAATAAAACCAACGCATTGATTTGATTATCTTTAGATTATTATTCTGTGCAATGCAACAGATGGTAGTGAATACTTTCTCAATACTGAAAAATTAGCAATAACCTATTATCGAACCGAGAAATTACCATTGTCTGAATTTTCAATGATTGTAACGCCATTAAAAATCAAAACAAGTACAAAAAAAAAGTCGATTAGCTAAGAAAAACATTCGAACTCTTTGTAGGAATGTATTCGTTATGTGGATTTGATTGCTTTACAGATACGTATTGTATTGATCGAAGTCTCGTTTGTGATCGATTTCAAAATTGTCCGAATAAAATCGATGAAGCTCATTGTGAATACGGTTGGTTTATTGAGGTTTTTCGTTCGACATTTTTCTTTAACTCAATATTCTTTCAGGTAATCATCGTCCTCCAATATCATTTCGAGGGAAAATTCTTCTTCTAATTGTACTTACTACGATCATTACATTCGACGTATCATCGATTTTAATTTGTTATTTTTGCTGCGGTGTATCGAAAGCAAATCGAATTGATGCCAAAGATCGAAAACTAACAAGTAAAATGACTTCCTAATCGAAAGAATGTCGACATGAATGTCTGTTTAGATCCTTCGAATATGGAAGAAGGTGTTGCTGTTGTAACCCCACTTATGCAATCAACCAACTCGAAAACTACGAATCAATCAAATTGAATTACTCTTTTTTAAAATTATTCCTACTATTTAATCATTTTGTTAACCTGAACTTTTTTCGATTAGATATTTTCTTCAGTTTTTTTTTATCGTGCAGATAAAAATAGATTATTTTCTTTCTCACATATCAGTATTAATGCTATTTTTTTGTCTAGTCATTTCATTCGTATTGAATCGTTTTATTTTTTGCTCAGACTCAGAAAATAAAACGACAAGATCGAATCAATGAATTAAAGCAAAGAGCCTTTTTTTTGAATATTTTTTTAATTGAATTTGTTCGATCAATTTTTGTTTAAAAATAAAATCATTGTTCAGTATTACTCAACAGAAAATAGTTTATGTGATGGATTTCCAAGCATGTATTTCTTTTTTCTTTTCGACAAGAACGAAAAGAAACCTTTGTCCTTGACCGCAGTGATAGGCAACATCAACATTTATTTTTCTTTCCTTCGTTCGTTTCTCGATTTTAAAAGCATAGTGCAGGGAGGAAGAAAGAACAAAAAAAACAGGATTTTACATGAAACAAAACGCACGTAGCAACCATAATTATTATTTATTTGTTTTTCAGATAAATATGTCTTATCCACCGTTTGAATTAGGCAAAAGTCGTTATGATCTCGTGAGATAATTAGGCAGTGTTTTAATTGAATTAATTCGATACGAATATGTGTTTATTTAGAATACTTATTGGGGACGGCTCGCTCATTTTATGAATGTAACCGATCCTCGTACGTTATTTGTCAACAATGTAAATGAATTATTATTATTCTTCGAATTAATTCTATGAATATAATTCTAGAAAAAATTAAATGAAAGCCGTCAATTACTCGATCAATACCGAGCAAAAACTTTGCCAGCAGGCGTCACTGATAAGGACTTATGGGAAGCACAGAAAATCGTTCAAGTAACAATTATAAAATAGAAGAAAAAAACAAGAAATGATCTTTTTTCTCTGCTTTGTCTAGGCAATTCTTCATCCAGATACAGGAGAGAAAATTTTCATGCCATTGAGAATGTCTGGTAAGCAGACTGAAATATAGATTAATTAATAGTTCAAAATCGGGAGAAAGGATTTACTGAATATTAGATCCTTCCGGTTTTATTTTCCTTGACATTCATCGATCTAATCCTTCGAATAATCCATGATTTTCATTAGGATATGTGCCATTTGGAACGCCGATTGTTGTTGGTCTTCTCATGCCAAATCCATCAATGGGACAGATCATCTTCTGGCAATGGCTCAATCAAAGGTAAACAACAAAAAAGCAAACTCAATGTTCTACTAACATGATTCAGTCATAATGCTGGTGTGAATTATGCCAATCGAAATGCATCACAACATACGCCCGTATCAAAATTTCTTCTTGGTTATCTCGGTGCTGTTAGTGTGTCAGTTTCAATTGCAGTATGACTATATTCTATTGAGTTTATCGGTGAGAAATTAATTTGGGATTTAATTAGGTTGGCCTGACGATGGCAACTCGACGAGCAAAAGGACTTTCACCGACAATGAAAACAATTGTACAACGTTTTATTCCATTGCCTGCTGTTGGTAAATGAATGAATGAAGTTTGTTTTGCTTATATTCGAACTTATTGTGGTGATTTTAGCATGTGCGAGTACTTGTAATGTTCTTTTCATGCGTTTCCATGAAATCTACGATGGTATCGAAGTAATCGATGAAGAAAATAAACCGATCGGTGTGTCGAAAATAGCAGCGAAGAAAGTTAGTCGATTTGAAATCGATTGATTTCATTTATCATTTTGATATTTAGGCGTTAACAGAAATGGCTATGACCCGTGCATTTCTACCCGTACCTATTCTTTCTCTTCCACCGATTATAATGATGGCCTTTGAAAAGTAGAATATTTTTTTGTTTGTTTTTTTTTATGATTAAATACAACAAAAACTCGATTTTAATTCTACGTAGAAACCTTCTTCGTCGATATCCTCGACTTAGCATTCCGCTAAATACATTGGCGTGTACTATTTCATTTGGCTTAGCCTTGCCAATGTCAATTGCAATATTCCCTCAAAAATCCAAAGTAAATATCATGATCTTATATTGAATTCGTTTTCCACGAGCTTCATTTGCACAGGTGGCTACGAGTGAACTTGAAAAAGATATTCAAGCGAAAACAAAACTTCCATTTGTTTACTATAACAAAGGCCTTTAAACAAAACTCGCAATGCAACAATAATTCTTCTTCTTCTTTTTTCTACTATTATATAAATGCTTTTTTAGTCTTTTCAATATCTTCATGTCTTTCATTTGCATTAGAATAACAAGCTAAATAATATTCGATTTTTTTATTTTAGATATCAATTTGTCATTTGCTTCTTTTTTTTGTTTCGAGATAAATCATAATGGCCTTTTTTAATTTAACATTAATGGGTTATGACAATCGTTTTAAATCTCTCAAACGTCTCGATCAAGCCGATACAGACAGCAACTCAGGAGAACCTCGTAAAATGCCAGCTGATGGTCACGGTAAAAGTCCACTTGAAAAACAGTTAGCCAAAGAAATGACTGGCGATTTACAATCACGCGAATGGACATCGCCTGCCGTTTCGAATTTGTAGGAAACTTTCTTATATTCATTCGAGAATGACAAAAGTATTTTGTTTGAATAATAGAAATTATCATACTTTACGTACGATGCATGTACGTGGCGATGAAGCACCCAATAAATTATCACGACGACCATTAACAGCTGCGCAAGAAGGTAAAGAATTTATAGAAGAGAATTTGTTTAAGAATAAATTTTGAATTAGTTGGTTGGTGGACAAAAGACGAACCATTGAAAACACGAGAACCATGGACTCAAGAAAAACGTTTTGTTCATGCTCAATCTGAAATGACTAAGTATAAATAAATCACTCAATGATATTCTTGTTTTAATCTCGATTCATTTATATTAGATTCGTCGATGACATGGTTCTCACAGATCGATATTTCCGTCTTTTTTAAGAGCTTTTTTTCTCGTTTTTTTTTCTCAATAATCCTATATCCGTCCATTAATCATATCTCATCAATTTGTAGTTTGCTTTTTCTTTTTTTTTGTATCTCGAAATAAATCAAATATTTTTCTTTGCTCATTTTTTCGAATAATACCGATCAATCATCGCAAGATAATCATTTTTTTCTCTGTTGTAGCGAATGAAAATAATTGTATTCGGTGCTACTGGTCTGATCGGATCCGAATGCGTTCGACAAGCCATTGAAGACAAGGGTATTGAGCAAATAACAATCATTGCACGTCGCAATCCTGATGACAATCTTACTTCGGATAAATTAAATGTTATTATTCATACAGATTTTCTCGATTATAGTGCTTTGTTAGATACATTTGCCAATCATGAAGGATGTATTTGGGCTTTAGGTACTTCACAGAATACGGTCAAAGAAGATGAATATATCAAAATAACGCATGATTATACAATTGCTGCAGCCAAGGCCATCGCATCGGTTAATTCAGATATGCGTTTTGTTTTTATTAGCGGTATGGGAGCTGATCCGAATGAGCAAAGTCGGTTTCTCTATGGTCGAATCAAAGGCAAAACTGAAAATAATCTAGTCAAAGAAACTGGTCTCAAAGAAACATATACCGTACGTCCTGGTGCTGTCATGCCATCGCAAACGATGACATCAAAAGCTTGGTACGAACGTGCAATTCTTCCATTTCTTCATGTTATGAACTTTGTTAAACCATCATGGGTCATTACATCCGCTGGCCTAGCACGTGCAGTTTTATATTTACTTAAACATGGTCATCATGCAACTTTATTCGAAAATCAAGATATCAAAGATCTTCTTAACGATAATCATCTCATTAATTAAGATTATTTATTTATTTATTTATTTAATATATATTTTTTTTTCTTTTATGGTGGAATAGAAAACAGAGTATTTTCTCTTCAATCTACGTTAACAATCGAGCATTTGTAAAAGATAATTTGTTTGCATTGATTTCTGAACAGAATTGTTAATTGTATGAGAAGAAGAGGGAGAAGAAAGAACTAACGAAAACAGATTTCAACTGTTCGACGAACACAGAAACTTAATTTAAAGAACAGAATAAACAGTGCACAAGAAGAAAAAAGAAATGGACGAAAGTAGAGAGAGAGAGAAGTAGAACAAAAAAAATGCAGGTTAATAATCATAAATGAAAAAGAAAAACGAAAACAAACAAATGATTTGAATGAATTGATATAAATTATGTTATGATTAATTCGTCTTCGATATATTTCACAAAAAAATTGTATTTTTTTTCTCTCCTTCGAATAAATAAGTCAATAAAGCATCTCACTCAAAATAAATATACAGGCTCTGCACAACATAAATCTTTTTTCAAACGAATAAAGATAGTAGAATAGGTCTTTTTCAGGTTGTTTCACTTGAAAACCGTACGATTACCTGACGCGTTCATTGGAAGTGCTAAAAAAATATGTATCCAAGTGATTTCGTTCGATTTGAAATTCAAAACACAAACTTGATTGAGGAAACATATTGTTTGTTGGACTCATTGGACTGGTCAATTGATTGAGTGGTAAATTGTTTTTTTGAGGATCACCACGTGTATGAGGAATGAGATTACTTAATGATATATCGATTTTACCTTGAGCTGATGACCATGTATTCTACAAATTGAAAGATAAAATTGAGAGATGATTGATTGGAATTTTTTATCCAAAAAAAAAGTAAAAAGAATTAGTAAATCTCACTCCCAAAAGAAAAGCAGCAAAAGAAATCGAGCAAGAAAAGGACAAGATACCTGTTTCTCTACATCAGATGTTTGCTTTTGTTGAGAAACTGTCGAGTTTAGATCAGGAAATACTGCCTACAAACAATCGATAGTTTTCTTTCGATAGGTATTCGATACACGTGAATTTGATTTTGTTTTTGTCGGTTCGATGAAGAATATGTTGTTGACTTACGTTGAAAGAGTTATTATTTGGTGGTCGATTGAATTGTTGTTGAGGATTGGATTGAAACATCATCGGCTGCTGTTGAGGAAACATTTGCGGACGTGCAAATGATTGAGATTGTGCTGGCTGATTGGGAAACAGGGCATTCGATTGAGGCATTGGTTGAGTTGACATCATAAGAAAATCTAAGTCGTTTGATAATGTTTTATTTGTTGTTGTTGTTGTTGTTGTTGTAGGAGTAAGGGGAGTTATTGTTGGAAAATTATTGTTTGAAGATGATTGTTGAAATAGATCATTGGCTGTTGACACTGTTGATGGTGTTGTTTGAAAAAAATCGTGAGAAGATGATTGTTGAAAGAGATCTATTGATGATGGTTGTTGAGTTTGTTGTTGTTGTTGTTGTTGTTGGAATGATTCAAATGGATCGAATGGCATTGAATTTGTAGGAGCTGTAACCGAATGAGTCATTGTTGTTGGCCAAAGTGATGGTGGTTGATTTCTAAAATAAGACAATGATAAACCGATTGATGGAATAGAGCGATTATTTACGATGATGATGACGTTGTTTGTTTAACTGAATTGTTTGGTGCTTCTTGAAATTGTCCAAAATCATCATCATTTGTTGATGCTTGAACGTACGGTGCAAATCCATCGTCATCACCTAAGAGATCAGCAACCGGCGGTTGAGTAACAACTGGAGTTGAAATCGATGGAACCATTCTTGTTGTTTTGGTTGTTGAAGACTTAAAGACAACATACATAATGATTTATTCCAAAAATAAACTTACGCGATTCTGTGTCGATGATTGCGCATTGTTCATCGTCGATATACTTCTTTTTATTTCAAAATCACTTTCCTAAAAAGTTTTTAAAAAAAATACACACATGATTGATTGATTTCCATCGAAAATCACCTTAGTTCGATTTCGATTGGCATCAGGTGCATCTTGAAAGTTATTCTTTCGTTTTGAATATTGACTCTCATCGTCACTAAACGAAAATAAAAACTATCGAAACAACTCGTCATTCATTCGATCGAATTACCTAATATCAGGCGAATATTCGCGTGATGGTCGACGTTGATCTAATACCATTTCTTTGACTTTACTTGCGATGTCTTCGGCTTTATTGAAACCTTCTTCGATAATCGATGGATTGGTTGAACGCCATCGCCCGTCTAATTCAACGAAATCTTTCTTTCGACCTGACGAACTACTTCCACTCGCACTATTCGAATCATCGAAATCATTCCAACGATCATCTGATAACAAACGGAAATTGGATTCAAACGAATCAATTGAAAAGTATCGATTTACTATAACGATGCGATGATGAATCACTACCGACACCAATGTATTTATCTCGATTAGTTTTGGCCTTTTTACGTTCGTCACGAAGACGATCGTCATCTTGAATAAATTCGATGATTTCTTTCGCTTTATGACGAACTAAAAATCAAAAAAAATCAAAAATAAATTCATTTCAATTCGAAAACAATATTCTACCATTAATCCCTTGATCTTTGCCTTGCTCATCAGTATAAGCAAATGTTTCCAAATTTCTCAAATCATACAAATGTTCACGCGCCGAGGTCACGACTTTGTCACTGCCATTTTTAATCAAATAACTCAAAACAAGAAGTGACTAAAAAAACATAAAATATTTTTCAAATTCGACTGTTTTCTTTATTTTTCTCATTAATACTTTATATGTTCGTCGCCATAGACGTTTGTCTTGCCCGAAACATCGTTTCCACAACATGCCCATAAGCTAAAAAACAACGATGATCGATTCTTATTCAATTGATAACGTGTTTTTTTTGCTCACCTCCGTATAGTGTTCATACGAATAGGATAACTGAGAAAGTTCTTGCAGTAATTTGCCAGCCGGTCCCCAGGCCTCATCATTCGTTGCTTCGACCACTTTTGCTTCGGTTTCTGTGTAATTCATAACAATATTCGTTGCCTTGTCGAATAATTCTCGAACTTTATAAGGCATAGCTGGCATGTAACTGCTTAGATTGATTTTACTAAGATCCATTGTTTCTTCTTCTCGTGTTTATCTATCTGCTTTCTCAACTGGAAAAAAAACAGAATTTATTTTATGTCAAAAAAGATAAGAAAATCGATTAAAAAGAAAAAGCAAGTTAAATCGTAAAAGCTGGATGAAAAAAACAACATAGGTGGTAGAAGACGAAGAAGATGAGGATGTCGGTGACGAAGACGACAACCATTTACGTGGTTCGACTACGATTTTCATTGGACTTTATTTTTAGATTGAAGATAAACATGTCGAAATATTCGAAGAAAAAAAATTCTCAATTGAAAATTCATGTTCACTTTCGAAACGAATTTATTTCGTCGATATAAATCAAAATAAAGTCTTTCAACGATGTCGCTATATGTCATGCCGACATCGCTGTTTTCAACCAATAAATTTCGTTCTGTTATGGATCGGTAATTTTTCTTTATACAATAAGCTACGTAATGGGTATTGATCTGAAGGTAACGGGGTTATTTTCTAATCGAGTAATCCTTTTGTGTTTATATTGACTCGGTACGTAGAGCTTGTTTAAAGATATTGATCGCCGTTATGGAATAACCTATCGTCGATTGAAACGAAGGTAGGTAAGTTTCAGCGAATTCGATGACGTGTCTCTGTTCGTATGATGAACTAATTCTCTTTAGGTTGTTGAATCTCGAATAAACATGCATTTCGGAATAACAATTAATGGACAATTGTATATTATCCGACAGTAGTCTTTTGGAGAATGAATTTCTTTAGTTTTGTTTTTCTTATATTTACTTTTCAATTCAGATCTCTACGATCGTTTGTCTGTTCTGTTCTTGGTCTAATCATTCTTACTTATTTTCTAATAAAACTTTTTCCTCATACAACAACTCAGAAAAATGGTAGCTATGCTCTAGTTCGAAGCTATTCGTTCGTTCATTGATTTATCAATTCTAGTTCAATATGACGAATGTCTACGAGATCATTTGGAAGAGTATTCCATTGATCAAACCGAAATGAATACAATATTCAATCACGAGCCGATTCATTACGGTGAAATCGTCAGTCTTCCATTTACAGGCAACGGTTATCTCGGTCTTTCATTAACCAGTCAATCTCAAGTACAGTTTTTACCTGATATACGTTCTCCATTTATTTCGAGTGGATATACACCTTTGATTCAAATCTCATCGGACACGTGGACAGTATCGAGTGCGAGCATTCTACAATTGAAACAAGGTCTCGTTCGACGTATTCAATGTTTGAAATTCAATTCGGAACGATCAGCATTTGTTTCGCATTTATTATATACGCATCGAAAACGTTCGTCGTTGATTATTCAAGAAATCGAAATTAATAATCCAACGGAATTTACATTGGATCTCGATTTAAGACAGCAGAAAGCCTCGCATGAAAATGATTTGAAAGAAATTCATCAAGAAACAGTTCAATTCGATTCGAGTAAAGATCTATTTCATATGACAACGAATCAACTATCAACTCGACAACATCATTCGATTATTTTTGTTATTCTAACAAATCAAATTCTTTCCAATAGTCATGTCAAACCTGGTAGGTACGTATTACGAACCGATTTCTTTGTTTCCTGATGAGAAAAACCAAACAACAATGTCGTTTTTTGTTTTTATAATATGTAGCCAAGAAAAACAAACTATCTATACAATCATTCGATTTTCGCCATTGCTCTTAGATAATTCTCTTCAAAACCAAAGTTACTCTCAAGAATGGACAAATAAATTACAGAAACAAGTCAAAGATGAAATGTCCGATGCACTTTTATTTTCATCAACGAGATTATTAAAAGAACATATTGAAACTTGGTCATCGATTTGGGAAAGTGGCTTTAGTATCAGTCGTTCATTAGCTCCATCGGCAATGAATGGCGATGTTATTAATCGAACGATGTACTATATACTTAGTTCGACACCAGCTTTAATGTATGATGTTAATCTTGACGAAGAGAAACGCAATGAAATCAACCAAAGTCTATTTCAAGTCGATCAATGCTATGAAAGTCATTCGACCTTGTAAAAAGAATATATATGATTCATTGTTCGAATTGAATCTTGTTTTTGTTTTGCATTAGAATCGGTGAGAAATTATGGGTTGCACCTGGCGATGATATTGCTGTTTCACAATTAGCCAATCTTTGGCGATCGACATTGTCTCGCAAAGGTTGTTTCACATTGATGAGAAGTGGTCTGTTGATTACAATGTATTTCTATTCTCAAATCAATTAACTAAAATATTGTCGTTTCAGGTGTTCATGGTGTTCTTCAATCGATGATTTTATCTATCGGTGGCATGCGTTTTCGTAATCATCATCTCGAAATGTACCTCGATCCGAAAGAACTTCATCGTGATATGAGATTTCGTTCGATTAATTTCGGTCGGCAATATCATATTAATATAAGTATCACTGTCGAACATGATAATCGAGCTGTGATTGATGTTTCAATTGACAATGAAAACGGAAATGCATATGCATGCGATGCCGGTTGTTTAGATCCACCGAAAAAACTCGGGTTCGATTCATTTTCAAATTGCGAGTACGATTGAGCCATTGTTCTCTGTTTAGTTTACAAACCATACGATTTCCTGTTAAAATGACAAGTCCGCCAACTGCAATTCTCTATATAACCGAAGATTTTGAGTATATGACACAATTAAAAGAGACATTACACGTCAAAGAAGTCGAGATTGGTAAAGAAAACAACACTTGTTCAAACAATTTTCTTGTTTCTATTTATTTAAGCACCTCCTCATGCTCACGGCGTACTTGCACTTCACAGACACGGACATCGATACGGTGGCCTACCGATTATATTCTGGATCGTCTTAGTTGTTCTAATAATTATATTTCATTTATTTTTATTAAAAATAATTCTCAATGAAATGGGATTTTTCAAACAAACATTGCCAACATACAAACGAACACGAGTTCTTTAATTTAAACATTCGCATTTTGTAATTAAACTATTTTCTCTCGTTCTTTTTCTTATATTTGACTTGCATTGATTTCCGGTTTTGTTGTTGTTTTTTTTTGTTAAATCATCATAGATAAGATTTACGTTTTCTTTGAAACAAAAAAAAAGAAATAAATAACTCGTTCTCGATGAAGACGACATTCACATGACGACCGATCTTTTCCTTTTATTTTTTTTCAACTCAAAAAAATACATCACTACTTTTTGCATTTCATTTCTTTGATGACTCTCGATCATAATTGATCAAGTAGAAAAAGAAAATAGAACATTTCAATCTACTTTGATGAAAAACAAAGAATAACAATCATCGATTTCACCGCCTTGCCTTACAGAGACGTCATTTATTGATAATCTTTCGTTTTTCTCTTCTTTTTTCTTTGGACAAGTCAATTTACATTTGACAGAACACCTTTGTCAGACTATTTTTCATGAAGAGAATTTAAGCATTTTGTTACGATAACAACAACAACAACAACGAAGAAAAACGATCGTAATTTCTGTTTCGTTGTTGATACGAAGCGAGAACGAGAAAGAAAGAGAAAAACACATATATACAGTTTTTTTTTCGTTTTCGCAGATTAGCAAGACAAAGTCATTTAATTTTTAGAATTCTTTTTCTTTCTTTTCTTTTCATTCTTTCGATTCGTTTTGAAAGCAACACAAAAAAAAATCTAATGGAATCGAAAAAAGTCTGGACAAAAACAAGCGAACCAACGTCCTACACTCAAATCTACAATTACGTCGAGAATATACTCGATGAATGTTCGAAAACGATCGATGATCTCGAAGTCGATTACTATCAAGGTGTATCGGCATCATTAAATCTTTTCTCAAATAATTTCACAATGAGACGACCTCTCAACGTGACCGCACTCGTCGCTTGGTCTCGTCCTTTAAATGAACTTCGAAATGCACGTTCATCGCACGATTTTCGCAATGGTAAACATATACGTGATACATTGAATGACGCAAAAATGGGAACACTCATTGGACCAGTTTCGGATGAAAGTTTATTTTTAATCAAACGAATTCTTGATAAAACAAACGAACAACTTTATTCGAAAATTCCGAATTTAGCAACTAAACTCAATGATTGTTTGAATTTGATGGAACAATATTTTCTTTCATTTTTCGAAATCGAAAATATTCAGGATACAATTCAAAAGAAGAAAAAAGAAAACGCACCGGTAAGAAACTCTTCAAAACGAGATTGATTATCAACGAGTTTGTTTTTCTACAAATAATACATTCACTTTTCAAAGGATGAATATCTCGATACACCGTACAAATACGAGAAAGCACGTCGTTTACATATGTTTCAAGTCAATAAATCGATTAAATTATTACGTGAAATGCAACAACGTGTCGAAGATACACGAGGTGTTATTCTTTCGACATTATCGAAAGAAACTCAAGAATTAGCTCTTCGATGCGATTGTACATCGCTGTCGTACGTATTTGCTCTGCCGGAATGTTATATCGAAGCACGACGAGCGATAATTGCGATGAGGATTTGGTTACAAGACGATTCGAGATATACACCGTTTGTTCAGGGGTAAATTTCATTTCTAATTTGTGTTCTTTTTTCATTGTGAAATGAATTAGATCATTGAGAATTCTCGATGAAAAATATAATGAGGTGAAAAAAACATTCGAAATTAGCAAAGCACATCTTAGTCATGCTGAACATCGAGTAAGATCGAATTTGATTTAGTTTTAATCTTGGCTTTTTTTTCCTATTCTTTGCAAAGGCAAATTCGTATAAACTCCAATTGAGTAAAGCGGAAAAAGAAAATGAAGTTAACGAAAAGAAACTCGCGGAATTGGAAGATCGTTTCAACCAAAAAGAACGAGAATATCTTTCGAAACGATTGACATTCGAAGTTTACGAAGAACAATTGAAGAAAATGCTTCAGGCAGCCGAAGATGTCAACGATGGCGTCGATCATCATATATCCATCGAACGATTTCAACGAGAAATCAAAGAATTTTCCAAAGAATTACCGAAATTAAAATCACAAATCGATTCTATACAAGTCCGAATAGATTTCTTTCAAAAATGCAAAGACGAATTGAAAAATATGGAAGCTGAACATAACAAACGTGAACGTGACGTTCAATTAGCTACGGAAGAGAATATTCTCAAAGAAAATGAATTCATACGATTAGTTAAATGTCGAGATCAGATTCGACAGATTTATCGATGTCGATCGACGAATGATCTACCACGGAAAATCTTCTATTCCTTACCAGTTAAAGCTAAACATATCGGAGACGATAAGGACGGTAATCAACAAAAACACACACTCGATTTTAAACTTTGATTTGTTTGGTTCTTTTATTTAGAATTAGATGACTTCTCGAAGGCAATAAATCTAACAGCGAGATACATCGGTCGAGATTGGAGTCGACTCTATTGGAAATTGCCATTTTATCCTTCACGTGGTCAACAAGAAGTCTCACGAGATATCAATCATATTGATGATAAATATCATCGTGGCAATGTTTTTCATGTAAATATTTTCCATTGTTTTCATCGAATTACAGTTGAATTATTTTTAAGGATCAAGCGTTGGATGCATTGAATAAATGGCGACGTTTTCATACGCGTGCTAAAATAGCTGATCTAATTCAATCACTTCGAGATATTCATCGACTTGATATTATTCAATTAATCAATCAACGAATACTCAAACCTAAACAACCGCTAACTGATGAAAAAGAAGAAATCGATGAACGAAAACAGGAGATCGAAAATCTAAATCGCAAACTCAATCGTTTGTTTGAAAAAATTCGAACGGGTGTTATTGCAACGCACGACACGTATGTCTATTCAACTATCGGTCTTGATCCACTAGAGCCGGTTAGAAAACACCGACCTCTGGTCATGCAATGATTTTGCACTGTCAAAAAAAAACGACAGCAACAACAACAAATTTCACTAACCTCAACACAACATTGTACATAATTGCAAACAATTTCATGTTTTCCTTTTTTCTTTTTATTCAACCACACAAGCAAATCGTCGCACATTTGTATAGATTTTTATACAAATCACAATGTTTATGATTTATTCACCAGATGATTCCATCTTGATTAATTTAACAATATTCAAAGCACATGAATATTAATTTGAATTAATTGATTTTCTTTTCTTTTCTAGTTTTTAAAATCATCCAGTAGGAGTAGATCGTATACTACGTCCTCTCAAAAATCGACATCATCTTTTGCAAGAAATCCTTCTCCTCGAAGGAAATTGGCGCATGCATAAACATTTAACAAACATTGAGAAAAACTTGTGTGATCGTTTTCTTTCAATAAATTTACCCCCTTACGTTTCTAGAATTTGAAAGAAGAAAACAGAAGAACTTACTTTTAATGATTGAAAAATAACAATCAGACAAAAAACATACAATTATAATAAAACACTCCCTTTCGATCGAAATTTCTGAAAACAAAAATAAAATAACTTATTTGATTTGCGTATGTATATCTAGTAATTAATGGATTGAAATGTTAATAAAAGAAACCGTGAATGGCCTATTTAATCAGTCATGAGTTTATGCTGTTAAATAATTATTAGCTTTGCCTACGCGTATGTTTAATGTACCGACATAAGTATGCAGATTGAAAATTGTCAGGATTTTTTTCTTCATTTACATAATTGAACGGTATATAGACTTTGTTTTGATCGAAATTCTATGCACTTTTTAATCGAAACCTTAAAATTGCAACATTCTCAAGTATACATGCAAGTAAAAATCGTTTATTTTAATCTGAAATTGTAATATGTATGTAAAAATATCTGTGCATCTAATTAACGATGATCAAACTTCAATTTTTCGATATGTATTTTAATGGTATCATTTCTTTGTCGTTCTGTTCACAGTGCAATTCTAGCAAACATACGTTCTTCGTTTCAAGAGTATGGCACGGTGGTTACGTTGATTTAACTTCTGTTTATGTTTATTCGTTTCTTTTTCTCTAAATTGTACTTCATCATAGAGTTAACGAAAGCGTCTTGCTGCCGCTGCTGCTGCTGTCGATACACTCGAATACAAACAAAACAAATCGAGCTGATTGAGAAGAGAAAGCCCACTTATTTTTCTTCTTTTCTTCAGTTTTTTTTTCTCGTTTTTTTTTTATCAGTCAAGTTCGCTGTTTTGTTGCATTTTACATTGCTCGAAAAGTCAAAGACGGAGAACGAAGCATGACATATAATTTAAAACATAATCATGCGAAAAACTGGGAGATCCAACATCCAAATGAAAAACCTCTATTTAATATTGAAAATGAAGATGATGATCAAGATATTTATATCTCCGAACGATCATCAATTTCTTCATCAAGTGGTCCTCATAATATTCCTGATTCAATTGTTAAACGTCTTCCAACGCCAACAACATCTACGGTTTTATCAATGCCACCAAAACAGGTTCATACACTTCGATATCCTTATAATGAATTGCCCGACAATGGAATCCCTAGTACGACACAATATAAACTTCAATCGAAAGAAGAAAAACAGAAAAAGAAAAACATACGAAAAGCTCCGCCCGGTCAAGGAAATCTAGTTTCATTTCCTGAAACGAAACCACCAGAATTAGGCGACAATTATTATCCGTATTGGTATTATTACAAAGCTAAAAATCCCGATTGGATTGTACGTCATCGGCAAACAGTCGACGGTCAAATCATTCCATACGAATCGATCGATCCATCACAATATGCTCCTCAACCAGCACTGACAACATCGCCGATCAAACCCAGACAAAAACCATTGCCAACACAACGAAAATCTCGTCCAACTAATGCACCATTATTGGCAATGAATCAAGACAAACTACGACTCGATTCACTTGAAAACAATTCTGTCGCAATGACACATTTAACATCTCATGATAATCATGAAGTTCATAATCGAAAACATCGATCATCACCAAGACAATTCGTACCATTGAAAGATTTCGATCATCACGATCATCTACAATCAAATAAACGCGCAATACCACCACAACGTGCACAACGAAAATTAAAAACTGAAAGTGAATGGACGGAGAACTATCTTCAAACATTATCACACGGTAAACCAGCTCAAGATACAAATACAGTTATGCTTACATCGAATGTAATCAATACTCGTTCAAAAAACAACCAAAAACAATCAGATAAGAACTCAATTAATTCCGATATCGATGACAACAACAAACAGAAATATCGTCTTCAACAATATCAAAATCGAAGTCTTTCACGTGACAATCCATCTATTGCTGCTCAACAACCTCCAAATTCAACACATCACGTTCGACGTCGACCACCGTCCGGTACACATGTTTCCGCTGATTTTCAAGTCGTTGACATCACTTTCAAAAAACCCGAACGGCCAAGTTATCTCCAGCCAACACGTGAGTCTCCATTTCATCCTCCACCTATCTACAATCAAACACCGCATTTACCATTGATTATGCGCGATTCTTATCAATCCCAACAACAGCAATTTAAAACGAATACACCTCGATTTCCGAATGAATACTACGGTACATTAGCTCGTCAAACGCGTACCAAAGAATGGGACGAATCATTAGAAATTCCGAATATTTACAAACCCGATCCACAAACACGTTTCTACGATCGTTATCTTCATAATATCATAGACAAACGACTAGCTGTTTAATTCACATTGTATTCAAAATGAATCGACTTGTTTTTCTTTCTTTCTTCTTTAAAGATTTTTTTTTCGAAATCGAAAGATCAACATGAATTTATAATGCGATTAAATGACAAGTACTCGATAGTTTTCAAGTTGTTAAAATCACAACTATAGGATGTGAAATGTTTGACAGGCATTTTTAATGCCAATCCTCCCATTATTCACGACTCTTTTTCTTCTATTCTATTTTTAAATCGATAACAATTGACTATATTTCGAACTTTGAGATCAAAACAAAAGAATTTATTTTACAATTCAAGTTTATCGTGATAATTTCTTGTTCAGGAGCAAAATCAAGGTAAAGGATCATATTACCACACACACGCACGCACGTACGTACATGAATGCATATAAACGCCATCTATTTGCTCCGAAATTCTCATTCGTTCTTATCAAAGTCCATATTAGAATTATCATGTCTCCAACAAATGGATGAAAAGAGGAGAAGGAAAAAAACAAATAAAATAAATCGAATGGCTAGGCGAAATAAACAATTCAAGTACTACTAATAGGAGAGAATAGTAATAAAAAGAGAAATTTGATACGAAAAGATCATATCTCTAAACACATGTCGACATTTATGCTTTTCATTCAACACTTTCTACTCGAACAACATCTTCATATTAGTACTAAATAGTTGTTCTTCAATGTCTTCGACATCGAACAAAAAATCGAGTCGACCTACGACGAACAATCAAGATTCATGTAGTGTATTCGGCATAAAAGCATCGGTAATCATCGTTGGTTTCATTCTTTTAATCGGCATTCTCGTCCTATTCTACTTTTCAACATGGTCAATGATAACTAAATATAAATATGCTGTAATTGCTTCGGCATATTTTTACAAAACAGCAACGAATCTCTTGATTATATCGACGGTTTTAACAATTATAGCAATTGTTGGTTTGTTTATTACAAGTTGGAGTGAACATGAAAAAGGAATGAAATTAGTAAGATTCACTTTTTTTTTCTGTTTGACTTTACATCACCTATAAAAATGTTTTCTAGACTATTTGTGTACTGGTTTTGACACTTCTCTGTGAAATCTCAGCTGCTCTATTAGAATTCGGTTACACGATTAATGTATGTCAATTGAAAAATAAATTTCGTTATTTTTTTTTATTAAAAATAAACATTTTCGAAATGATGTAGCTTGAAGAGCGTTTATCGAAGAATTTATTAAATACAATTGAAACTAAGTACCTAGTTGACAAAAGCAAAACGCGAATATTCGACCAAATGCAAAGAACTGTATGTGAAAAACAAAACGAAATAATCGATTATGTAATTTTGTTTTTCTTGTTAATTAGTTTCGCTGTTGTGGTTCAAAATCATTTAAAGTAAAAACAAAAGACCGAAACGAAATCTTCTATTTTTTTTGTTATAAAAGGATTGGCAATTAAATTCAAGTTTTAATCTTTCGATGGCTAATGCTGTACCTGATAGTTGCTGTAAATCTTACGAGCCAAAATGTGCTCAAAAACCTTACGGAAAACATCCATCGAATATATTCTATAAAGTAGATCTTCCCTATTTTCTTTATTTTGATTTTTATCAATCGATTTCAGGGTTGTTCGTCAATCCTTTACAATGACTATCATACACATTTGATTACAGTTGGTTGTGTAACAATCGGCGTCTCTTTTCTTCAAGTAAACAATCTTTTTTTTCTGCATTGAATTCAAGACAAAAAGAATTGTTTTTGAAAAGGTGTTTACGATAGTTTTACTTATTTGGTTGTTGAGACGTATTCAAAAACTAGTCAAATTAAAAACGTCAAATCCGTCCGGAAATAAACTTCGTCGTTTGTCAAATGAAATCACCTACTATCCGATGCAATCGTCGGTCAAATAAATCTCGAATCAATGCATTTCTTCTGTCGTTTTTTGTTGTGAATGCATGCAGATCACACACGTCTATTTTAGCTCAGATTTTTTTTTCTCTTTGCATGAAAAATATATTTCAAACGGCATTTTTCTTTCAGATTTGTTGTGATTTAAGAAAACAGAGACAAATCTTAGCGTTTGTTTGTTTGTATATAATTGAATAATCATTGTTTTCATGTTGATTGACGACGAAGTTGCATTACGAGACTGGCTTGTGGCTACACTCGAACCATTGTAGGACTCAAGATATTTTTGTTGAAATCATTCATTCGAAATCTTCTCTATTTCGTTTCGATTAGATGTGATGCAGAACCAATTGCTCTTGCTCGTTATGTTCTTGCACTTATTACGAAAGATAAACCGTTAGATAAATTACGTGAAAATTGCATTGATCGTTTAGAAGTTTTTCTTGATCGAGGTAAATTCGAAGAAAAAAAACATTTCGAAACAAATTACTTTTTGTATTTTAGCAACGAAAGATTTTGTTGATCAATTGTTTGAAGTCATCGGAAATGGACGATATATTCCTGAAGCAAAAAAAGTGAAATTTACTTGTCTTTCATTCATTTAATCATATACGTGTATTTGGTTTTGAATAGGAAAATGTGCAACCAAAAGCAAGTGAAACTAATGATGATAAATCAGGTGATTCATCGGAAAACTTAGAACCACAAACGTCAACATCGCCGACAAGACAAGAAAATGAACAAGAACAGATTCCTTCGACTTCTCAAACAACAGCATCATCGGATTATTCATCAACAACAGCATCATCATCACAACAACAATCCTCAGGAGCAGTTATTCAATCTGTAAAAAGACGTTATCCTTATCGTTCATCATCAGGTCGTCATCATTCCCCTAATCCTCCTCGACGACATGTGAATAACAGTAGTGGTGGAGCTAATCGTCATCAACAATCATCACATTATCGTTCAACGACGAATTCGTCTAATCAACGTTCACATCGTTCATCATCACGTTCACGTTCAGGATCACCACCGCCAGCTAAACGTTCTCAACGTTCATATTCACATTCATCATCCGGTTCATCATCTCGATCATCTCCATCACGTCAAACAACGACATCAAACACAACACATCAACAACCAATTTCAAATACAAATTTTTTATACAAAAAACTACCTTGTACTAG
>Ga0209935_1002423_pt1 | contig 22897 bp, 26 predicted proteins | sample ThiBio_1000_plan_2_FD_183958 | JGI IMG/M metagenome (GOLD analysis project Ga0209935, IMG submission 183958) | Wastewater bioreactor microbial communities from Cape Town, South Africa - Thiocy_cont_1000_plan (SPAdes) | ecosystem: Engineered > Bioreactor > Thiocyanate-remediating >...
GCGAACAATCCTCGATCGCTTGATCGTAGTAGTTGAGCTTCAATAGCGCCAGACTTCGATTGCATAGACTCGTGGCCTCCGAGGGATCGAGCTCGATCGCTTGCGAGTATCGTTCGATCGCCTCCTCGTACTGACCGTCGCTGTACAGTCGATTACCCTCTTGATTGAGTCGTTCGGCCGAGAGACTCTCGTGACACTCGTCAACCTCCATCGAATACGTGTGCGGTAGATCGATAGATAGATAGATAGATAGACAGTCGCAGAGAGCGATACGAAGCCAAGAGAGGTGTGCGCTGCGCCAAGCCAATGAACGAATGACCGAGAGTGTGTGTGTGTGTGAATGCTCTTCTATTCGATATCTCGAATCTCTCTCATTCGTGTATGTGATTGATTTGTGAGATTCGGTATCAATCGCTCAAGATGCCCGTGATATCGATGGCTTCTCCATGGCCTCCGGCACCATCATCATCAGCAAGACAATCAAAGGAACGAGAAGATCTCGAACAGCAGCTCGTTCGGAATCATCGACATCGCCGACGACTCATCGACCAGCGATCGAATCATCGTCATCGTCGACACTGCTTGCTTCATCCATGACGGTGCATATCGATGACGATCCACGCGCCATGTGAACTCGGTGTCGGCAAGCCATTGATTGGCTCCAATCACATGAGCTCGATAGCGTGCCGAGAACGCGATGAGACCTCGATGCTCGTCGAATGCCACGCCAGTTGGCATCCCGGTACCGCAATCGAACGATGAGATGTGATGGCCCTCGTGAGTGAATGATTGCAACCGATTGTTGATTTGATCGGCGACGATGATTCGGCCATGATTGGCGATGCACACTCCAGAGGGATTGTTGAGCTGGCCTGGTTGATTGCCTTGAGATCCGAACTCGAACAAGAACGAGCCATCGATCGACGACAATACTTGCACTCGGTTGTTGTAGGTGTCACAGACGATGATTCGATCTCGATCATCATCAATCGCGACGCTTGATAGGTTGTTGAACTCCCCAGGCTGAGATCCTCGCTTGGCGCCGATGGAGAACAAGAACGAGAGATCGATCGACGACAAGAACACCAATCGATGATTGTATGTATCGGCGATGATGATGCGATGATGATGCTTGTCGATCGCAATATCTCGAGGACAGTAGAGCTCGAGATCTCCAGAACCCTTCTTGCCGGCACACGACAAGAGCGATCGGTCGCTCAATGACCATGATTGTACTCGATTATTGTCGCAATCAGCGACGAGGATGCGATCATGATCGTGATCGATCGTGATGCCCCATGGATAGAAGAGCTGGCCTGGTTGGTTGCCTTCCTCGCCGAGCTTGAACACGAACGAGCCGTCATCACACGAGAACGCTTGCACTCGATGGTTGCCAAAATCGACGACGAGCAAGAGACCTCGATGATGGTCGAACGCCAAGCCGAGAGCGAAGAAGAACTGGCCATCAGCATCGCCCTCTTCCTTGGTGCCGATCGAGAGCTTGATTCGAGCATCATCGTCGAGATTACCTTCCATCTGATTCAAGAGAAGAGACTCCAACCCTCGACACAAGAGAACCGACACAAGCGAGAGAGAGAGAGAGAGAGAGAGATGGGATTGCACGAGGGGAGGTGTGTGTGATGCGGCGTGTGTGTGGGCAGCAAGCAAACGAGCGAACCAACCAACCAACCAACGACCGAAATATCCAACAACACGACGATGCTTCTCTGTGCTCTTGTGTCTCTCTCTCACTCTCGTGTATCTCTCGTATCTCCTCGCATTTGTTCCAAGCTCATCCGCAATCGCAAACTCTCACTCTTTGTCAAAAGTGAAGATCAGTTTACTTTGATGATTGACGCCCAAGAGATCTCTCTCACAGCCACGAGAAGATCTCGAACAGCAGCTCGTTCGGAATCATCGACATCGCCGACGACTCATCGACCACCGATCGAATCATCGTCGTCGTCGACACTGCTTGCTTCATCCATGATGGTGCATATCGATGGAGATCTGGACGCCATGTGAACGTGTCGGCAAGCCATTGATTGGCTCCAATCACATGCACTCGGTGGCCTGCCGAGAACGCGATGAGACCTCGATGCTCGTCGAATGCAGCACCATATGGCTTCTCGGTACCGCAATCGAACGATGAGATGTGATGGCCTTCGTGAGTGAATGATTCCAACCGATTGTTGAAGAAGTCGGCGACGATGATTCGACCATGGTTGGCGATGCACAATCCTTGAGGGTAGTTGAGCTGGCCTGGTTGATTGCCTTTGGAGCCGAACTCGAACAAGAACGAGCCATCGATCGACGACAATACTTGCACTCGGTTGTTGTTGGTATCAGTGACGATGATTCGATGTCGATCATCATCGATCGCGACGCTTGATGGAAGGCTGAACTCGCCAGGCTGAGATCCTTGCTTGGAGCCGATGGAGAACAAGAACGAGAGATCGATCGACGACAAGAACACCAATCGATGGTTGCCAGCATCGGTGATGATGATGCGATGATGATGCTTGTCGACCGCAATGCCTTGAGGATCGTTGAACTCGAGATCGTCTGATCCACGATGGCCGATGCACGACAAGAGCGATTGGTCGCTCAGAGACCATGATTGTACTCGATCGTTGCCGAAGTCAACGACGAGGATGCGATCATGATCATGATCGATCGTGATGCCCCATGGATACTGGAGCTGGCCTGGTTGGTCGCCTTCCTCGCCGAGCTTCGACACGAACGAGCCCCCATCATCGCACGAGAATACTTGGACTCGATGGTTGTTGTTATCGACGACGAGCAAGAGACCTCGATGATGGTCGAACGCCAAGTTGAGAGGCTCTGAGAACTGGCCATCAGCATCGCCTTGTTGCTTGGTGCCGATCGAGAGCTTGATTCGAGCATCATCGTCGAAATTACCTTCCATCTGATTCAAGAGAAGAGACTCCAACCCTCGACACAAGAGAACCGACACAAGCGAGAGAGATGGTATTGCACGAAGGGAGGTGTGTGTGATGCGGCGTGTGCGTGGGCAGCAAGCAAACGAGCGAACCAACCAACCAACCAACGACCGAAATATCCAACAACACGACGATGCTTCTCTGTGCTCTTGTGTCTGTCTGTCACTCTCGTGTATCTCTCATGTCTCCTCGCATTCGTTCCAAGCTCATCCGCAATCGCAAACTCTCACTCTTTGTCAAAAGTGAAGATCAGTTTACTTTGATGATTGACGCCCAAGAGATCTCTCTCACAGCCACGAGAAGATCTCGAACAGCAGCTCGTTCGGAATCATCGACATCGCCGACGACTCATCGACCACCGATCGAATCATCGTCATCGTCGACACTGCTTGCTTCATCCATGATGGTGCATATCGATGACGATCCACGCGCCATGTGAACGTGTCGGCAAGCCATTGATTGGCTCCAATCACATGCACGTGATATTCAGCTGTGAAGGCGATGAGACCTCGATGCTCGTCGAATGCAACGGCCAATGGGTTCTCGGTACCGCAATCGAACGATGAGATGTGATGGCCCTCGTGAGTGAACGATTGCAATAGACGGTTGTCGAAGTCGGCGACGATGATTCGGCCATGGTTGGCGATGCACACCCCAAGAGGATTGCGGAACTGGCCTGGTTGATCGCCTTGAGAGCCGAACTCGAACAAGAACGAGCCATCGATCGACGACAATACTTGCACTCGGTGGTTGCCGGTGTCAGTGACGATGATTCGATGTCGATCGTCGTCGATCGCAATTTTTGATGGCCCACTGAACTCGCCAGGTTGCTTGCCTCGCCTGGCGCCGACAGAGAACAAGAACGAGAGATCGATCGACGACAAGAACACCAATCGATTGTTGCCAGCATCGGCGATGATGATGCGACGATGATGCTTGTCGACCGCAACATCTCGAGAACTGTTGAACTTGAGATCTCCTGATCCACGATGGCCGATGCACGACAAGAACGATTGGTCGCTCAGAGACCATGATTGTACTCGATCGTTGCCGTAGTCAGCGACGAGGATGCGATCATGATCATGATCGATCGCGATGCCCAACGGATTGAAGAGCTGGCCTGGTTGGTCGCCTCCCTCGCTGAACTTGAACACGGAAGAGCCGCCGTCATCGCACGAGAACGCTTGCACTTGGTGACAATTGTTATAACTGACGAACAAGAGACCTCGATGATGGTCGAACGCCAAGCCGGCAGGGATGGAGAATGGGCCTCCTGCCCCTTCGCTGATCGAGAACTTGATTCGCGCATCCGTCGCCATCTGATTCAAGAGAAGAGACTCCAACCCTCGACACAAGAGAACCGACACAAGCGAGAGAGAGAGAAGAAGGTATTGCACGAGGGGAGGTGTGTGTGATGCGGCGTGTGCGTGGGCAGCAAGCAAACGAGCGAACCAACGAACGAACGACCGAAATATCCAACAACACGACGATGCTTCTCTGTGCTCTTGTGTCTGTCTCGTGTATCTCCCGCGTCAGCATTGAGAGTGAATGATTGTAGTTGTATTTGCAGCACGACTGGTGCTCTGTAGACTTGGGGCGATATGGCTGCAGGCGCAGAATCGAGAGGGGCCTAGAATCCCAGCGAGAGCAAGTACACGGATTGCGGCGGCAGCTCGACCTGGAATTGAATGGCAGTCGAGTTGATGCGCACGTAGTTGATGGTACCGACACGCGTCACCGACTCGGCATCCAAGCTATAGCAATCGCCACAAACACACCTCACCAAGTGAGTGGTGCGCGATGAACGAGAGACACAGCGACGAGGCAGCGACGTACAGTTGCAGCTGCGACTTGGTGGGATACGGCGGCGAGCCCATTTGCTGCCAAGCACCAGCCGGGTTCGGATGCGTTGGCGTCAACGAGTGCAGCGTGATGCTGTACGCAGAAGCGGCGAGAGTGAGTCGTTGGTGTCGCACAAGCACCGTGCGAACGTGTCGGCAGGACGTACTTGGCTGCCGTGGTGGCGGCGGGCACGCCCACGACCGTGATCTTGGCAAGCTGTTGTGGTGGTGGTGGTTGGAGTGCGCGCGTGAGGTTCGAGTGCGGACGCGAGTGTATGGCGAGAACACGGCGCGTACCTCGTGTGCCACCGCACCATACGGAACGTTGACGTTGTAGACCATAATGTCGAGCTGCTGCGTGCCAGTGGTGGTGTTCTTGACCGTGGCGTACGCTGCAAGCAAGCAAGCAAGGAAGCAAGCAGTTAGAGAGTGTTGCTCGCGGTTCGGTAGCGTTCTTGCAGCGCGGTACCTTCGAGGTTGTTAGCGGTGCTGTTGGCAGGCGTGGCCGATCGCGTCCACGCGACCTTCTCGGTACCCAAGCCGCGCAGCAGCTGGAACGCGCGGTACGACGGATTGGCAATCTGATGGCAGGCAAGCGCGTCAGGTCTTGTGCGATGGTTGTTGCAGATGGCGGCAGCAGGGCGAGGGCGAGGGCGGCATACGTTGTAGCGATTCAACAAGCCCCAGCCGTTGGGGTCGTTGAACGGGATCCAAGAGAAGCCCTGCTCCTCAAAGATGTCCGAGAAGGTCCACCAGCTCCAGAGATCGACATTGCCCTGCACGTCGTTGACGTTCTTGACGATGAAGGCCGCGGCGTACGACGAGTCGTGGAACGGCGGGTCGTACAGGCCGTCGTTGTACTCGGTGTAGTAGAGCGGCAACGAGCCGGCCTGCTGCCGAGCGATCGACGTGACGTTTTGCATGACGTTGCGAGTGACGGGCTGAATGTCGGTCGGATACTCGTGCGTCGAGATGAAGTCGACAGGTACGTTGTTCTGCGAGCAGAATTGCAAGAACTCGGGGATCCTGCAGGATCGAGCGAAGACGACCGTGTGTGTGTGAGAGAGAGAGAGAGAGAGAGAGAGCCTTAAGAGCAGCGACAAGAGATTGCATTGCATTGGAGGTAGCACGATACCAAGCACTCTGGCATGTGGCGGGACCACCGACTGGAATCAAAGGATCGACGGCCTTGATGGCCTTGGCAGTGGTCTTGATGGTGGTACATTCACATGGTTCATGAGCGCGCTGCTGCAACGAGCGGCTCACGCGAGCGAGCGAGCGAACGAACGAACGAGCGAATGAACGAACGAACCTGGTAGAGCGTAAAGTAGTCGGCTTGGGTGCCGGTCCAGAAGCCGCAGTTGGGCTCGTTCCAGACCTCGAACGGCCACTGGCGCACCTCCTCGTAGCCGTAGCGCTCGACCAAGTGCTGCACCAATCCTTGGATCACCTGCAGCAAGCAAGAGAGCAAGAGAGCAAGAGAGCAAGAGAGCAAGAGTGAGCGAGATGGATCGTGTGTGTGTTGGTGTGTGGCACGCATGGTACGTACCATGCCCCACTGGCTCCAGCTCGAGGGAGGCGTGGTGTTGCCCTGATAGTGGAAGACCGTGGTGTTGCCCGATGCAATACCGACCGGCATGAAGCTGCAGCGACACACCACACACACCCAAGCGAATCAGATCGCCGTCGCCAGCGACGCGGAAGACGACGCAATCGACGAACCTCAACTCGACGAGCGGCTTCATGTCGATGCTGAGGAGAAAATCAAAGATCGAGTCGACGTTGAAGAACGAGAACTGCAACTGGCCGTTGATGACCGTGTAGGTGCTCATGTCGTCGTCCAGCAGGCCGTGGAAGCGCACGAACTCGAAGCCCAGCTCGCGGCGCGTGCGCGTCATCATCTCGCGCCAATCAGCTCGCAGCGCCTGTCGACAAATGAACCCGCGGCCGAGTGAGTGGTAATGGCGCCTCACCGATCGGTGCATGAGACGAGCAGCATGTATTGCGTTGTGAGGAGCGCCTGCGTGCGTGCGAGATTGCTTGGCCAGCGTACCAGAAGCGCATGGCCGCTGCCGACGCATCGCTGCCAGAAATGAGGGAACGGCGTCGTCGGCTGCGTGAGATCAAAGCTGAACGCCACGCCACTCTGTGCCTCGACTCCCGTCGTGCCGCCCAGCACCAGCACGCCGACCAACACCGCCACCAACGCACAAGCCACCACGCGGCTCGCGCCCTTCATCGTGCTCGTCAACCTGCTCCTCGTCGTCGTGCTTGACGTGCGTGCGTGTTGCGCAGCAGCAGCAGCAGAAAGCCAACAACCGACCGAAGAAGCGAAACACCGAAACAACACGCCCGGGGTACGAACGGGGTATGATTCTGGGGTACGTGCGGGGTATGCGATGGTTTTCGGTGCTCGGCGGTAAACTCTTTTCGCGTTTTCGTCCTTTTGTTTGTTCGCCTCGTCGCCAGCGCATCAAGCACACACACAAGCTCTCTCACACGCAAGCTCCCCTCTCTCTCCCTCTCTCAGGGAACGCTCCGCTCGCTCTCTCTCGGATCATCGAGCCTACTGGACGGTTCGAATCGAGGGGTCTTAGTGTTACGTGACGATACACTTCAAGCGCACTCGCTGCGAGCTCGAATTCTCTTGGAGGCGACAACCGACACGAGGCACCTCGCGCTCTTCGTACTCGAACATCGGCCACTCGAACAGAGAGCGCCCAAGAAGGTGATAGCGGCTTTCACACCATGGCAGACATGATCAAGAGCAAGAAAGACACCGATGCCTCTCGCAAGCGAAAGCGCGAGTCCGCTCCGGTGGCGTGCAGCAGTTGCCGCAAGCAACACCTCAAGGTACGCAGTGCCTTCTTGGTGGTGACTCGGCTCGTGTCACGTTGCTCGCGCTCGCGCCGCTGTGGTGTCACATGTGCGCAGCACTCGCGCACGTTCGTGAGATCGCTTTATGGTGTCAGGCGCTCGCGAGCCAGCCGCGCTCCACGCGTTGTACACGCATGCTCCGAGCGTTTCGTAGCGCGTGTCCGACAGAAGTCAACGGTTGATGCTTCCTCGGCGAGTGGCAACCACCACACGCCAGGAGCTCAAGCTGGACGACTCGTAGCGGCTGCAGGCGAGTCGTGGTCGCGTGAGAGAGCGCGAGAGAGAGAGAGAGAGAGAGAGAGAGCTGTTGGCGCGAGGAGCTGCGCGAGTCCGTGGTGGTTGGGTTGGGAGGTGCCAGAGGCTGGTCGCGCTCTGTGTGTGGCTGAGAACGAGGCCGGGCAATTTGCGCCCGAGCGCTTCTTTCGCTTCTTTCGCTCTTTCGCTCTTTCGCTCTTTCGCTCACTGTTCCTCTCTCCCTCTCTCTCTCTCTCTCTCTCTCTCTCTCTCTCTCGACAGTGCAACGGAGAATCGCCTTGCCAGCAATGCATCAAGCGTAAGCAGGAGAGCAGCTGCCAGTTCCTCGCTCCTCAGAAGCGTGGCCCCAAGAGCCAGGAGCTGCGCCAACTGATCGAGCAGCTTCAGGCCGAGAATCTCCAGCAGCGCGAGCGTCTCGAGCGCTACGAGGCTGGCTTCGGTCTGCTGCCCGACGACGGCTCGTCTTCCTCCTCCATGTCTCCCTCGTCTCCGTCATCGTCGCCCGTGTCGTTGAAGAGCGTGCACCTGTCGTTGCCGAGTCTGACGATGGCGGCCGAGTCGCGTGCGCTCGTCACCAACCGCCACATCTTCCACCTGGGTCTCCTGAACCAGTACCTCGACACCTTCCTCGCCTACATCCACCCGCACATGAAGATCATGAATGCCCAACCGCTGCTCGGACCCACGCGTTCGTCACTGCTGTCGCTCGTCTACGACCCGCCCAAGTCGTTGATGGGCCAAGCTGCCTACGTGCAGATGAACTCGCTTCTCGCCCTTGGTGCTCGGTATGCTCGAGCTCTCTCTCTCTTTCTTTCTTGTGTGCCTGCAGTTGACTCACTCAACCGTCTGTGTACGATATGATATAGATCATTCGGCAACACGGCTCATGCTGAAGAGTTCATCACCTCTGCTCGGCAAGCTCTCGGGCAGGTGTTTGACGAGCACAATCAATTGGTCGCTTCGTCTCTCGGCTTGATGGCGTACTACTACGGAGGCTCGGGCGACGGGCAGCGCGGCAACTACTACAACGCGCTCGCCTTCCAGGTGTGCAAGCAACTCGGTCAGGTCAACAACCCGATTGCGCGCCGTTGCCTCGTGGCCATGGCGTTGTGCGAGGAGAACTGCGCCACGCGCCACAAGCTCATCGATCGCATCGCGCGCCATCCTGCGCCCGACATCAACGAGCGCATCTTTAGTATCTTTATTCGCATCACGAGCGAGATCTCGCTCAACAGCGGCCCGGCCGATCTGTTGGCGCTCGTCAAGAAGCTCAAGGAGATCGAGCAGGCGCTTAAGCTCTCGGACGCTGCCGCCTTCACTACTCAAGATCCTCTCGGAATTGCCGCCGTCACCAATCGCATCTTGGCGTTTGCTGCTCGTGCACATTGCTTCCATAGTGCTGGGTATGTATGCACCCACGCACCCACGCACCCACGCTCTTTGTTATGGTGTGTACTGATTGTTGACTTCTTGTGGCACTTTTTGGTAGATTGATCAAGTTCGCGCTCGAGTGGGCGAACCAAGTCACGGTGCAACTGTCGTTCCCGGCGCTTCGCAAGCTCTTCATGGGCGTCGTGCTCGCCACCGTGGTGACGATCAAGATCCATCGAGACCTCGGCGAGCACGAGATGCTGGTCGCCGATCTTCGCGCGCTCTACCAGCTGTCGCAGACCTATCCGCTCGCCGGCATGCTGCTGCGCAAGTGCTCCGAGTCGTACCGCATCGACATGGGCGGCCTCGGCATCAACATGAACGGCATGCAGGTGCCGAGCGCCGACAAACCGTCGGTTCTCGCGCACTTTAAGATCTACTCTGACGAGGATGTGCTGAACGCCGGCTTGCGCGAGGGCCTCGGCGCTCGGCCGTGCAACAAGATCCGAGAGTTGTCGGCCGACTCGAAGGCCTTTGTCACCAAGGTCGAAAAGGCCGTGCTCGAGAGTACGAGCAGCCTCACGAGCGAGGAGGCTTCGCTGACACTCGAGTCCACCATCAACACGCTACTCGCCGCCACCAACGACATTTACGGTACCGCGACCGATCCTGTTCGTCATACCGCTGCTCCCGCTTCCGCCTCGTCCTCCTCCTCCTCGTCCTCGTCTGCTGCCACCACTGCAGCTGCCGCCGCCGCTGCTGCTGCTGGTGCCACCACGAGCAGTTCATCTGGTTGCACTGGTGGCGTCGCGAATAGTGCAGTCTCCGACTCGGGATCGATCGCGCGAAGTCTGTCGGAACTCAACGAGCGTGCGCTCAACGCCAGCCACATCATCCCCACCGGCTATCGGCTCGGCAACAGCACGGGCGTCAACGGCACCGAGTTGCTCAGCAGTAGTGCGACGCTCGACTTGCTCGCCAACGCCGGTGGAAGTGGAGACGACTTTGAGAGGAGCATCAACAGCTCGAGAGGCCCGTTGTCGGCGGCTGCCAAGGGCGAGTTCGCCGACGACGACGACGAGGACGACGATGACGACGAGATTGAGGTCGAAGGCGACGACGCGCACCCCGTCAAGCGGCGACATCTTGGTAGCAGCGCCAACGGCAACGGCTTCACTGGCACGGTGAATGCCGGCGGCCTCCCCAACACGGCACCGCTCATCGGCAACGGCATGCAGATGGCGCAGCCGCAACAGTACCAACTGCCGCCGCAGTCAAAGTTGCAGCACCAGCCTCCCTCGATACCGCAGTACTACGACGCGCACCAGCAGCACCAGCACCAGCAACAACACCTCGAGCAAGGCCCACTGTTCTCGACCGTGATGCCGAGCGACATCTCGCCCGAGAGCTTCTCGGCTGAGCTCAGCCCGGCACAACAACAGCAGCAAGCCAACATGCTGGTCCATGAGATGCAGTCGCCGATTCCCATGCACCACCAGTCTCTGTCGTTTATCGGCCAGGCACCTCCATTGCCGATCGACACCAGCCACTCGCCGAACTCGTTGTCGTCACCCGACTACACTACGCTACTCGGGCTGAGCGCTCGGGGGCCTTCGACCTCGTCGTCCGGCGAATGGTACAGCAGTAGCTCGCCCGACATGACCGACGCCGTACCGATCGACTTCGAATACGATGCGCTTGCCAATCAGTTGTACTCGACGGTCGATGGCAGCTTTATGGAGCGTTTCTCTTCGCAGTAGATACTCGGCTCGGCTCGGCTCTGTTGCCCGAGTGCGCCCGAATCGAGCTTGCTCTTCTCTATCTATCTATCTATCTATCTATCAGATTGCCTTCTGATCTTCGTTCTTGCCCTCCCAAATCCGCCGCCCCATACACATCTCGTCGTTCATTTGCTGCTCCCTGTGTCGATTGTGATTTTGTTCCTCCTGTACATTCGTAAATGCTCGATTTCTCTGTTTACTACTGAGTGTATGCGCCACACGCTATTCTCTCTCTCTCTCTCTCTCTCTCTCTCTCTCTCTCTCTCAAGAAGAATGAAGCTGCAAGGATAGTTGATTGTATTTACAAGCGTGCGCCACCGAATCAGTGCCGCGCGCTATGTACAGCGACACGATATGCAAGCACGAGCAACCACACGCGCGCGGTTCTTACGTCGTCTTGGGCTCCATCATGATGAGCTGGCAACGATTTCGAGCGCAGAATCGCTCGGCCATCGCCATCATGTCGGCGTTGTTCTTGTGCCTAAAGTTGACGACCAACGCCTCGACATGGCGCGACAGATCGACCTCGCCGTGGATCTGCATCTCCTTGTAGTGCTGGATGGTGTTCGAGTTGAGGCACTGCTTCTTGCCCGTAGCGAGCGCCACCAGTTGTTGCAGCTCGGTATCGGAAAAGTCCTTCAACACGTGCGTGTAGTGCTCGACTGCGGTGGCACGAGCACACAAGATCTTAGTACGCGACACCACCAAACACTCCATGTCTCGCTCGCTCGCTCTCTGACGTACCACTCGAGAGCACCACGTCGCTGTTGGATGAGTCCTTCGAGGCAAAGGTCGAACGAAGTCGCACGTCGCGCAGCAGCATGTACGAATCGCCATAGTAGTGGCAGCAATCGACGCCGTTCGGATCGTTAAAGATGTTGAGCACGCCGTACTTGACGCGATCGAACGCCGACGACGAGTCGTAGATGCCCGAGAACATGCGGTTCTCCCATGCTCGGCGAGTCGAATGGCACAAGGTGCCGCCGCTCGTGTTGGTCTCAAACTGGTTGCGGTAGTGCGTGTCCTTGACGAGAAAGTGCAGCGCCTTGTCGAGGTTCACGTGGATGATGATGGGCGCCTGGTTTCGAATGTAGCGCAGCACCAGCTTCAAGGTCACGTGGTTCCAGCCGAGGCGCTCGAAGCGAGCGAGCACACTCGGGTACGCTTGGGCCGAGAGTTGTGCCGAGTTGTCTTGCACAAAGTTGAGTGCCTTCAGCTGCATCGGCGTCAGCTCATGCGACATGGTCTGGCGTGCAACTTGGATCGCGAGAATCTCATCCTCCTCGAGAAGCAGATCTCTGTATGTGGAGAGAGAGCGCGCGCGACAGCAGGCGTAAGTTGTTGGTTAGTTATTGCAATCGACTCAAGTGGCGCGCGACAGCCATACCGCATGCTCTTGGCCTCTCGCTCGGCACAACCACCGAGATGTGTAGTAAAGGTTTGCTCGGAGACTTGTTGCTTGCATACGGGACACGCAATCACGGGTCCAGTGCACTCGATACAATGCGCCTTGATCTCGGCGGCCGGGAATGCCATACGGCAGAACGGGCACTTGGGCGTCTTGCTGCACGTAGCCTGGTGGCTCGCGAGCTGGCTCTTGGCCACGTTCTCGAAGCAGTACTCGCACTCGACCAGCGGACCGGCGCACACGCTCGAGTGCTGGTCAATGTCGCGAAGCGAGAACATGAGATGGCACATCGAGCAGCGGTGCGACTTGCAATCCGAGGCGTTGTGCTGCTCGAGCTCGGTCTCCCACACGAACTTGCGGCACACCGAGCACTGCACGCGTGCGCCGCGGCACATCTCGGCGTGGCGCGCAAAGACGTTGTCGAAAAAGTACTCGAAGCACGTCAGGCACTGGCGCTGCTCGATCGCCTCCGTCTGCTTGAGCTTGAGCGCTTGCGACACGTCGCGGTTCACGAGGCAGTTGGGCACGTGGTTGGCGAGCTCCTTGATCGGCATCTCCTCGCCACAGAGCATGCACTTGGTCTTGGAGCCCTTGGTGCCCTTGGCGGCCATGCTGGCGGCCTCCTTCGAGTCGAGTGTCTTGCCGAGCCCGCTAGCAATCTGGCTCGAAATCCCCGCTGACGGTGGTGCCATCACCAAAGACGAGGACGAGGACGAGGACGAGGACGAGGACGATCCTGATGATGTCGAGCCGGCCGCCGCCGTCGCTGCCGCGGTGGTAGCAGTGTCGCTCGCGACGCAATGCGTCACGTGGGCCGCGTACTTGTCGAGCGTGAAGCGACGGTAGCACAACGGGCACGACTCCATCGGCTCGTCGATCGAGATCAGACACAGATCGGCATGCGTGCTCAGCTCCGACAAGGGGAACTGGTTGCCGCAGATGGGGCACAGACCGGTCTTGGCGTGGCTGCTCGAGCTGACGTCATCATCGTCGTCGTCGTCGTCGGCTCCGACAACGTGCTCGCCATCGTCACCGTTGTCGTCGTCGGGAACCTCGAAGTCGCCCCAGTTGCCCTCCTGGCTCGAGAGCAGGTCCGAGCCACGGAGGAACAGCTGTGCACTGGCTGTCATCTCGAGGTCCGCCTCGGGCACTGCAGGAGCAGCAGGAGCAGGAGGAGCAGCAGGAGCAGGTTCACTTGCTGGTGTCGGTGTTGCTACGGGTCGTTCAGGTGCCTGCTGCTTGGGAGTCGTGGGCGTCGCATCTTCGGGAGCCTCATCAGCGGGCTCATTAACATTCGTGACAGCGAGTGGGATCGCGCCAGGGCTCTTGAGATCGATAGGAGTGGAGGAGGTGCAGCTCCTCGAGGCTCCTGTCGTTACCCGTGCTGGTGTTGTGCGTGGCGAATCAGCGGGAGCTGGCGGCTCCGAGGAAGTGGCGGGAGCAGGCGCGACACTGGAGGAAGGCGGCACGCTGACGACGTCCGGAGCGGGCTTGCTCGGTGGCGCTGGCGTCGTCGTCGAGTCGCCAGACGAGGCCTTCTTGCTCTTGGACCACTTGTTGCCCATCGAGCCACAGAGAGAGCGAGAGAGAAGAGAGAAGCGAGGTGGGAGAGGGAAGGGGAGAGGAATGCACAAGGCGACGAGGTGGCAGTGGTTTGGTTGGTGTTTGGTTGTCTGTTGTTTCGCTGCCGCGTCGTTCGCCGAATCCTCCCATCAAACACCTCTCCGTATCGCACGATAATATCCAACAACAACGCGAACGAAACGAGATATTCTCTCTCCGGTTGAGATATTTTCTCTCTGCTTACACGACCGCGTGTGTAACGCGAGTGTGTTTGTGTGTGTGTGCGTGCGTGCGAACCAAGAGAGTGAGGTAGTGCTGCGGAAGCTTGCTTGCTACGAGACATACCAACCGATTCGATCGAATCCATCTCGCTCTCTCGCGCGTTTAGCACCAAGTAACGACGCAACGACGCGAATCGACTGATTGACTGATATCGTCGATTGATTTCTCGCGTATATTGGAGTGGACCCAATACCAAGAATCAATTGAGAGAGAGAGAGCCAGGAGATATCGAGCGTGCGCACCATGCGACCAGCCTTCAAGCTCAACCTCGCTGCCCTGCAGCAGCAGCAGCAGCAACCAGAACCATCCTCAGTCCCATCGTCATCCTCATCTCTACTCGCGCCACAACCCGACACACCACCGCGTATCATCGAGGACGCCTCACCGCCTCACCTGCACACCGACACGCTCGTGAGCACCTCGACACCGGCCGCCTATCTCGCTCGCGCCGCGACCCACGATCGACCGCTGCAACACCTCCATCCGACCTCGGCGCCGCCGTCCTTGTACACCACGGCCGCCATCTCGCGAGCTCTCCATGCTGACAGCCTCTCTCGTCTGCACACGATGAACACAACCGACGCCTCGCACGCCTCTCGCTCGCTGCCGTCGTCGCCTCGCGAGCCCAGGGACTCGTTGCTCGCCGCCGTGGCCGGAGTGGCCTCGAGCGCCGCTCTTCCTGCGACGGCCTTCAATCGACCAACGCATCATCGATCTCGTAGTCGAAGCAGCAATGCCATCGCTGTCGTGAGCGAGCTATCGGATCTTGCTGTCAATGGTACGCCCTTCGATCGACGTTAATGATGATCCACCTGACTCGATCAACCTCTCACACCCTCTCGATCGATCAATCGATCCATCAATCAATCAATCAATGCCACTCAAGAAATGCTCGCTGAGATGCAGCAAGCTCAGACTGAGGTACACTCTTATCTGTGGCTCGCTACCATGTCGGTTACTGATTCGAGATGCCGAACCCTTGATATTCGCAGCGAATACACGAGCTCTCGGAGCATCTCGATGTTCAGGTACGTCGCATCCGATCGATTCGACCTGCATCCATCTCGGCGAGTACTCGTTTGCCATCTCACTCACTCGCTCGTTCCCGTGAACCTTCGTGCTTGTGTACAGGCTGAATCCCTCCAGCAGAAAGATGTTCGCCTTCGTGAGCTCGAGAAGGAGAACCGAGCACTACGCGAAAAGAACGATCTGCTCACACAGGAGGTTCGTCAAGCTGCAAGCTGTGCAATAAGCTGTGAGTGCTAACCCCACACGTACTGCTCAACAGCTGAATGAATTCGAACGCAGCTACAAGCAACTCGAGGACAAGCATCATCGATTGCAGTCGGAGCAAAGCCGAACCGCCACCGAATCGCGTACGTCCTATCATGTGGTAGTTACGAGACATATCGCAGATCTGCGTCTCTCATATACGATTCCGCTGGCGGTTGCCGACACAGAGAAACTCAAGAAGGAGATACAGGAGATTCGCAAGCAACACAAAACCGAGCAGGAGCGCGAGCTGCGCGCCATCGAGGAGTTGGCCTTGACACCTAGACGCTCGGAGAACGAACTCAATGACGTACGGTTGCTGTCATACCACGACTGCGGCATGCATGCTCTATCATTGTCATTCGTATTCTGAACAACGCACGCACGCACGCACGCACGTACAGCTTCGAAGGAAGCACCGCATGCTCGAGGACCTCTTTGCCACTACCGAGGCTGAAAACAAGCAACTGCGTGATAAGTTCCAGCAGGCCGACCGACAATTGGCCCAAGTCAAGCTCGAGAATCAATATCCTCTTTGACCTTGTGTGCTCTCGTTGCTGTTGTGTGTCTGCCCGCTGTGCAATCGTAATGCTCGCTCGTTTCCCTTAACTGGCCCCGTCTGTCCTTGTGGCGCCAATACGAGCCTACGCAAAACAATCGACACCGAAAAGAAGCGGGTATGTCAATCCTTCGCTCGCTGCCCAGGTCACGTGTCGTTATCACTAATGCCATTATCCGTTATTCTGCTTTGCGCGTACCGTAGGGGCTACTTAGTCGTACCATGTCGATCGACCTTCTGCCTTGCGCAACGCCCACCAACGAGCCACTTGCCATGGACCTCGGTGCGCTGGGAATCTCGGACTCTGGCAGTGGCAGTATCGCGGCCTTCGCTGCGCAGTGTCTCACCGACTCGGGCCCGCTCGAACCTCCGGGCGCAGACTCTCTCGCGATCGACCTCGAGAGTCGCCAAATCGACGCACTAGAAGACAGCCTTGGAGGCGGTCTCGGTGACGAGTTGGCACAAGCAGGGCTTGAAGACAATCAAGACGCCGAGAGCAGCGAGTTACCGAGTTTTGGCGAGTTCGAACTCATCGCCAATCACGATCAAAGCCGACATGAAGACGAACAAATTGTTGAACTCCAAGCAAAGATAGAAGAGCTCTCGAGCGCTCTCGACCAAGCACGCCAAGAGATCTCGAACCTCCAAGAATCATCCGAGAGCGGCTCTCAAGAACTCGCCTCGAAGCTCACTGCCGCTGAGCAAGCTCGAGATGAACTCTCATCGAGACTCACTGCCGCTGAACAAGCTCGAGATGAACTCTCATCGAAGCTCACTGCCTCCGAGCAAGCTCGAGACGAGCTCTCATCGAAGCTCACTGCCTCCGAACAAGCTCGAGACGAACTTTCATCGAAGCTCGACGAGACCAATCGATCTCTCGACCAAGCACGCCAAGAGATCTCGAACCTCCAACAATCATCCGAGAGCGGCTCTCAAGAACTCGCATCGAAGCTCACTGCAGCTGAACAAGCTCGAGACGAACTCTCATCGAAACTCACTGCCTCCGAACAAGCTCGAGACGAACTCTCATCGAGACTCACTGCCTCTGAACAAGCTCGAGACGAGCTCTCATCGAAGCTCACGGTCTATGAGCAAGCTCGAGACGAACTCTCATCGAAGCTCGACGAGACCAGTCGAGCTCTCGATCAAGCACGCCAAGAGATCTCGAACCTGCGAGAATCATCCGAGAGCGGCTCTCAAGAACTCGCATCGAAGCTCACTGCCTCCGAGCAAGCTCGAGACGAACTCTCATCGAGACTCACTGCCTCCGAACAAGCTCGAGACGAACTCTCATCGAAGCTCACGGTCTATGAGCAAGCTCGAGACGAACTCTCATCGAGACTCACTGCCTCCGAACAAGCTCGAGACGAACTCTCATCGAGACTCACTGCCTCTGAGCAAGCTCGAGACGAGCTCTCATCGAGACTCACTGCGTCCGAACAAGCTCGAGACGAGCTCTCATCGAAGCTCACTGCCTCCGAGCAAGCTCGAGACGAACTCTCATCGAGACTCACTGCCTCTGAACAAGCTCGAGACGAACTCTCATCGAAGCTCGACGAGACCAATCGATCTCTCGACCAAGCGCACCAAGAGATCTCGAACCTGCGAGAATCATCCGAGAGCGGCTCTCAAGAACTCGCCTCGAAGCTCACTGCCTCTGAGCAAGCTCGAGACGAACTCTCATCGAGACTCACCGCTGCTGAGCAAGCTCGAGACGAACTCTCATCGAAGCTCGACGAGACCAATCGATCTCTCGACCAAGCGCACCAAGAGATCTCGAACCTGCGAGAATCATCCGAGAGCGGCTCTCAAGAACTCTCATCGAAGCTCACTGCCTCCGAGCAAGCTCGAGACGAACTCTCATCGAGACTCACCGCTGCTGAGCAAGCTCGAGACGAACTCTCATCGAAGCTCGACGAGACCAATCGATCTCTCGATCAAGCACGCCAAGAGATCTCGAACCTGCGAGAATCATCCGAGAGCGGCTCTCAAGAACTCGCATCGAAGCTCACTGCCTCCGAACAAGCTCGAGACGAGCTCTCATCGAGACTCACTGCCTCTGAGCAAGCTCGAGAGGAGCTCTCATCGAAGCTCACTGCCTCTGAGCAAGCTCGAGACGAACTCTCATCGAGACTCACTGCCTCCGAACAAGCTCGAGACGAACTCTCATCGAAGCTCGACGAGACCAATCGATCTCTCGATCAAGCACGCCAAGAGATCTCGAACCTGCGAGAATCATCCGAGAGCGGCTCTCAAGAACTCTCATCGAAGCTCACCGCCTCTGAACAAGCTCGAGACGAACTCTCATCGAGACTCACTGCCTCCGAGCAAGCTCGAGACGAGCTCTCATCGAGACTCACTGCCTCTGAGCAAGCTCGAGACGAGCTCTCTTCGCAGCTCGAAGAGGCCAATCGCATGATATCGCAACTCCGCCAGGCACTCGATTCCTACGAGCAAGAGCACCAAGTGCTACAGCATACCTTACTGCAGCTACAGGAGCAGCTCTCTGCCTCTGAACACGCGCGTGGTCGAGCGGCTGGTTCCGTATACCGCGTTAGCGACAACAGTACGCAATCAATCGCTTCTAGGGTGCTTGACAGCGCCACGCAGGCCGGCGCAGCTAGTGTGGCTTCCGACCGAGCCACCCAAACACTCGAATCGCCGCCATCCGCCTCCGAGCGGCGCAGCAGCGCCAGGAAGCGGCTGTCCGTGAATGCCGACTCACCCTCTCCACGCCGCAACAAGCAAGCGCCGACAACGCCCAACTCGCGCGCCAGGAATCCGCTGCCTCCCTTCAAGTCGCCTCCGAGCGGTGGCAGCCCTGGAAGTGAACTCAAGTGCTGCCGACAACGAGGTCGTGTGTGTACTCATGTAATCTACGACGACGAGATGTTTGGCAAGAGTCGGTGAGCGTGTGTGTATGTGAGTGGGTGTGTTTGTTTGTGGCTACCTACTGAGTTGAACCACAGATGAGATCAATACATCAATGCCTGCGTGAGAGAGAGAGATACGAGTTGATTTGATGATGAGGTGGCGGGAACAAGGCGGCCGTTGGGTGCTTGAGCTTCAGCCATTTTGCTCTTCGCTCTGCCGCACCAACACCACCATCAAGCCACTGAAGAAGCAGCTCCTCTCCCCTCTCTCTATCATCATCCTCATCATCATTTGATCACGATGGTGGAGACGTCGCAGATCATCCATATTGCGTTACGAGCAATGATCGTGCTCGGATACTGCTTCATGGTGATCGTGGCCAACATCGGTACCTCGGGCCTGTTGTGCACGTTCGAAGACCTCGACATCGTGCAGGCGTACCCGACGCCCATCACGCCGTCGTCGTACGCCTTCATCATCTGGCCGGCGATCTTCATTCTTCAGGCGTTCTACGCCCTGTGGGCCATGCTGCCGGCCGACAACCATCAGACGCTGGTGTACGTCGGCGTGCCGTTGTTCGTCGGCATGGTGGCGCACGGCATCTGGAACATTGCGTTCGACTGCGGCCACATGATACTCGAGGCCGTCATGATCATGATCTCGCTGTTGGCCTTCGCGGTGGCGTACGTGTTGGCGTACGCGCGACTTCCGAATCGCGCGCATCGTCGATTGCTGGCGTACAAGCGCATCGAGGCCGACGAGTCCGAGCCGCTGATCAAGTACAGCTCGGAGGTGACGGCCGCTTCGACCGGCACCGAGATACCGCTGTCGCAGTCGCGCGTCGTGACCGAGCTGCTGGTGGTGTTCCTGCCGACGGCCATGAGCGTCGCGTGGCTCCTGGTGTACGCGCCGATGGCGGTCATGATCGCGGCCGAGCAACATCGCCACATTGTGATCGGCGCCGGCGCCGGCATCGCTGTCATCGTCATCGTGACGGTGATCGGACTCGCCGTGGCGCTGCTGCTGCTCGAGTTCGTGTTCTCGGCCACGCTCGTGTGGGCGTGGATCGCGATCGCCGTTCAACAGAGCGGCAACTCGGCCGGACACACGGCCATCGCGGCCACGATCGCGTCGGGCCTCGCGGTGCTCGGCGTGCTGTACTACCACGGCCGTCAGTTCTACGACCTCTACTCGATACGCCAGGTGTCGCGAGACGCCGGCACCTACTGACGGTATCGAAGTGCTCCCTGTCACGCTACAGTGAGTGACGAGGGAGCGTCGCGGTCGCGTTCTTCGTTGGTGCACTCGCTCGTGCGAGCACCCCGACACGCGACGGCCTCACTCTCGCTCGTGCCACGACCTCGTAAGCCGTGGCTCTCACACTCCTCCCCGTGCTCGTCCCCGCAGGACCTTGCTGCGGTGTTGCTGCTCCATACAACCAGCACCACGCCAAGGCCATCTCACTCTCACTCTCACTCTCACTCTCACTCTCACTCTCGTGCTATCTCGCTCTCTACCTCTCACACTCGCTCATCATTCGTGGCATGTCATCGCTCTTCCCTTCGCTCCGGTCAAAGGTATTGGACCTCCGTCTGGCGGATGGCCCGACTACAACTGCGACCACCGCCACTGTTACCACGGTCCCCGCTATCTGTTGTTGATGTACTAAAGCCTCCACCCCACCTCAGCTCCTTCCATCCACTCGCCCGATCGATAGCAGCGAGAGTGCGCTTACTGTTCTTAACTCTCATCCTCATTGCAGCATCCATTCATCGTCAGTCAGTCAGTAGCATCATCGCCCTCTCATCGTCATGGCTTCCTCGGTCGTGATCGGGGCCGTGCTCATGGGCCTTCTCTCGGTCTTCGTGGTACTAACGGTTTGGCCCGAGCTCAATCAGCAGCTCTCGACGAGTTCGAGCTCGACAATCGCCAGTGTACCGTCAGCACCACCGCCACAACAGAGCCAGCAGCTCGGCGAGCCTGATTGGTTCGATCTGCGTCACATTCGCATCATGTCGTTGCAGACCGAGGCCGATGGCGAGGCGTCGAAGCGTTCGTCCAAGTTCGATGACCTGGAGCTCGAGAAGGAGCTGCTGCGCCATGTGATCTCGCTGCCGTTCCCGGTCGTGGTTCGTGGATTGCCATCGATACACACGAGCGACGCCTTGCAACGATGGAACGTGACGTATCTGCTCGAGCAACTACCCTCGGTGCCCAATGTACATGCAGCTCGCTTGATGCGTCGAATCAACGATGCACAGTCGAAGCGGCCTCCTCATGTGCGGTTCAACGAGAGGCACAGCGAGCAGGTGCTCGAGCCTTCGAACCGCTCGGTCACGATCGCCAAGAGCAAGTACAAGCATCAGCACGTCGATGCGCCGTTCCTGTTCTCGTTCGATCGACGTCAGCCCATGTACAAGTACCTGCCGACGCCAGACCGTGTGTGGAGCGAGCCGTACTACACACACGCGCAACTATCTCGTGAACGATATCGCCACTGCCGCAACGCGACCTCGATGACTGCCTCGTTGTCCGAGCTGGTCAATGCTGCCAGCGTCCCTGGCGAACAGCACCGAGCACATCGGCTGGTCGACGACGTACTGCCGCTCCAAGTGATGCTGCCTGCAGTACGAGATGGCACACGCACGGTTCTCGACGAACAGACGATACGCAAGCAGCTGCTCGAGAACCTGCACGTCAGTGTGACCGACGAGGCCGTGACGACGAGGCTGCGCTACGACGAGTCCGACAGCATGGTGTCGCAGCTGCACGGCTACAAGCGCTTCGTTCTGCTGCCGCCATACGCTCATGAAGGCCTGTACATTCGGCCGTCGTTGCATCCAGCCAGTCGGCAGTCGCTACTACCGTTCGAACGCTTGCTGGACTTTCAAGATCAACGTGCGTACATCGAGCTCGATGCTGAATCACACGATAATTCGATGCTGATGACTGGATTGGTATTGGTTACGCAGCTCCGACGGCCATGAACCTTGGCTCTCGGGCTTTGGAAGGCTTCCCGCTTGCTGCGCCGGTGATCCGAGAGCACGCCACTGTGGCCATCCTCGAGCCGGGAGATATGCTGTGGCTGCCGGCGTTCTGGTTCCACCACGAGACGACACTCGAGCAGAGCGTGAGCGCCGCCATGTTCCTCGGCTCGGTCACGAAGCAACAAGGCCAGCAAGTGTTCGAGGCCGTGACGTCGCATGAACTCGTACAGGAGCTGCTGCTCTCAAAGGAGCCGATGCGCGAGACGCTCATGTGGCACCTGATCTCGCAGGTGTTCCAGCGTACGACCAAGCAGCCGCTGTCGAAGCTGATGGCCATCGTCGATTCGCGCTTCTCGCGGCTCTCGAGCGATGCGCTGCTCCAGCAAGACGGCGGCCTGCTGTTCGTCAGTGAGGTCTATCGCTCACCGTCGCAGCGCGAGGCCGTGTATTGCACCGAGCAACCGCCCGTGTTGGTGGCTCAGGTCATCGAGGATCTGATGCCGGCTATCCAAGTCACAGTGGCCGAAGCACTCAAGCTTGAGGCAGGCGTTCGTGAGAGCATTCTCACCGATGTAGCCGAGCTGCTGGCATCAGCCACGGCTGGAGTCACGAACGCACATTCGTTCCTGCTCGATTGTTATCGCCAGGTGCCTTCGGACGTCCGGCAGGCCAAGCGATAGTCAACGTGTCAGCCCTCAATACAACAGAGTAGTGTAAGAGTGGGGTGGTTGGTTTGGTTTGGTTTGGTTTGGTTTGGTTGGTTGGTTGGTTGGTTGGTTGATTGGTTGGTTGGTTGGTTGGTTTGGTTGGTTGGTTGGTTGGTTGGTTGGTTGGTTGGTTGGTTGGTTGGTTGGTTTGGTTGGT